>Ga0326733_1000038_pt1 | contig 62668 bp, 58 predicted proteins | sample 14_GP2_308_FD_207946 | JGI IMG/M metagenome (GOLD analysis project Ga0326733, IMG submission 207946) | Glacier ice microbial communities from Ngari, Tibet, China - 14_GP2_30.8 | ecosystem: Environmental > Aquatic > Freshwater > Ice > Glacier | place: China: Ngari, Tibet | collected 2018-07-17
GGTAATCCCCCCGCAAAAGAACGGTCTTTAGAGGTAGAATTTTCTCGCAATGAAATGAGGAGGTTCTGCAGTGAAGAGATCGCGATTTACCGACAGCCAGATCATGGCGGTGCAAAAGCAAGCCGAGACCGGTACGCCGGTTCCGGATTTATGTCGTGAGCACGGCGTCAGCACGGCAACGTTTTACAAGTGGCGCGCCAAGTTCGGCGGCATGGATGTGCCGCTGATGGCCAAGATGAAGGAGCTCGAAGACGAGAACCGACGCTTGAAGAAGATGTACGTCGATGCGCAGATGCGCGCTCTAATTGTTGAAGAGGCTCTTGCAAAAAAGTAACCCGGCCTTCTCAACGACGCGAGATGGCCAAGGTAGCAGTAGCGCAGCATGGTGTGGCCATCAGTCTGGCCTGCACGGCGTTTGGCATCAGTGAAACCTGTTATCGCTATCAGGCCAAGCGCTGTGCCGAGAATGAAGAGATTGCCAATTGGCTGGTCCGGCTGACGGACAACAACCGCAACTGGGGATTTGGTCTGTGCTACCTGTATTTGCGCAACGTGAAAGGGTTCTGCTGGAACCACAAACGGATATATCGGATTTACCGGGCGCTGGAACTGAACCTGCGAATCAAGCCGAAGAAACGCATGGTGCGGGAGAAGCCGGCAACGCTGAGCGTGCCGGCGTCGATCAACCAGGTCTGGTCTATGGATTTCATGCACGACCAGTTGAGCAACGGCAGGTGTATCCGACTGTTCAATGTGATCGACGACTTCAACCGGGAAGCCCTGGGCATTGATGTCGATTTCTCGCTGCCGTCAGAGCGGGTGATCCGAAGCCTGGACCAGATCATTTCCTGGCGTGGATGTCCCGGCGTGATCCGGTGCGATAACGGGCCAGAGTACATTAGTGCGGCACTGCAGAGCTGGGCAAACAGACGCGGGATCCGGATCGAATATATCCAGCCAGGAAATCCGCAGCAGAATGCGTATGTGGAACGATTCAACCGCACCGTGCGCTACGAATGGCTTGCCCAATATTTGTTCGACACCGTCGGCGAAGTGCAGGAGTTCGCGACCCAATGGGTATGGAATTACAATCACGAACGCCCGAACATGGCACTGGGCGGATTCACCCCGAAGCAGCGGCTTGCCATGGCCGCATAGTTTCTATCTTTGCCGACCGTTAAAAGCGGGGGGATTACCCCCGAATTCGACAGTTACCCACATAAGTGTTTGATTTATATAGCGGCGCACTCAAAAAATGCCACTACAGCAGGGTTAGTTGGGTATCAATCGTCGGTTTTTTAATCGTCAGTGCAGCCAGAATGCTGGTTTGTTCGGCGTTGATTGTGGAGACCCCGGTGATGCATTGAGCGCCGTTGAGCGTTACGCGATGATGCTGGATTCGCCCCAGATTCGATAAGGCCCGTTCTGGCGATAGTGAGGTCTGGCTGGCGTGCAGGCGGGTTCGCATGACCCGGTACAGGATCAGTGCCATGAAGCAGATGGCGGCGTGGGCGTGGATGCGATCGGGCAAGCGATGATAGACGGGACCAATTTCGATTTCGGATTTGAGAACGCGGAACCCGCGTTCGATATCGGCTAATGATTTATACCGCTTCATGACGTCATCAGGCACCAGATCAGCGGTGTTGGTGACCAGCAGCAGCTTGCCGTCCATCATCCGCGCATGGCTCAGCGCATGTTCATCAATGGTATAGGTGAACAGTTCGCTCTTAAGGTCGACCTTGACGATACGCGCCAGATGCGCCTCGCAGACCTCATGGTAAAAACGGGCGCGGGCGCCACCGTCGGAGAGCTTGCGGCCACGTTTGCGCGTGCCGGCATCCTGTGCGTCAAGCTTGATAGTCCATTGCGCTGCCTTTTGCTCGAGCGACTCCAGGATGGCATCGCGCTTGGCGCCGGCCTCGCGTGCACCGTGCGGATCATGCGCGATGATCAGCCGCAATTGGCCCCATTTGGCTTCGCCCAATACTTCCTGCTGCGCCTGGACGCACTGAGCGGCGTGAAATGGCGCCAGGAGGTCGGCAAAGTCGGCATAGCGTCGGCCTGGCACGGCCAGGATAAATTCGAGCATACCCCCGGCAGGTAATTCAATGGCTTGCAGTTGCGTCAGATTATCGGTCGACAGCAAGCCGTGATCGGCGAGCGCGATCACACGCTTGACGGGGAAGCGATGCACGATCTTCTCAATGACGGGCTTGAGAGTCGTGACTTCGACGGTATTGCCGTCAAACACCTCGTGATACAGCGGCAATCCCTCGGCGGTTTGCACCACGCCGAGCATGAACTGGCGGGCAATCAGGCCTTCCTTTGCCATGCCAAAGCCACGCACATCACCTGCCTGTTCCGACAGGCCTTGCGCACGAATGGTCGTCATGTCGTAAAACACCACGGCCAGGTCCTGATCGACCAGTGAGCGCAACAAGTTCGACACTACCTGTTCAACCTCGTCCTTGTGTTCGACGATGGCGTCCATGGCGCGCAGCAAGTGGTGATGTTGGATCGATTCAATCAGGATACCGGGAAGGGAGACGGTTTCGAGCCAGCGCAGCACGCCCAGCTTCGAGTCCGGATCGCACAGGCGGTTGAGTACCATCACGCGGATCAAGGCCTCGACATCGATGGCATGACGCGTGCGACGAAATATCTTGCGCAGGTCATGAAAGCCTAAGTCATTCCATAGCTCGGTCAGCGCCCAGACGTCGCCGTAACTGCGCGCCGATTCAAACGACACCAAGGGTATCGGCGCCGGTTCGGGCAGCGACTTTCCGGTCACGCGCAGCAAGCCGGAGATGACCGACTCCAGCTCTGAATCGAGCTGGTCGAGACGGCCCAGGGTGGCGACGGTGCGCTGTTTGGGGCGGCCTTTAACGTCGCGGTAGGCCTCGACCAGTTGGACATAGCGCCGAGGGCCGGAGGTAGTAATCTTGATAAACATGCCGTTACTTTAAAACGGCATTTGCGGTATGTCAACGACTACAAATATTACAAAAACGTGCCATTACAAGAAATTTGAAAAAATGTCTTTAAAAAAGGCGTAAGTGCTTGATTCATATAGATGGTACTTCAGTGAAAACGGCTAAATCGGTCGCGAACTGTCGAACTCGGGAGGCCCGCGAAGGGATTGGGCGATACCTGGATTTCTACAATGCCCGTCGGCCGCATAGTTCGCTTGAGGCAATGACACCCGATGAGTATTATTATGAACACCTATGCGCATTGCAACAGGCGGCGTAGATGCTGGACCGGGTTACCCACCGCGCCGCACGCTCTTTCTCTGCAAAGGCAGCAGCGAGCAGCGCCGTGGATAACCCTACATCGGCAAGGCACCACTTAAGAATCGAAAGATTCTGTCCAGGCAAACGGGACCACCTCTGTGCTTGATTCATATAGACGGTACTGCGGCGAAAATGGCTAAATCTGTCGCGAACTGTCGAACTCGGGGTACCTTGGTTAATGCATCACCCAAAAGTCAGCAAGTGAACGCAATCTCGCAACCAATTGCAAGCCCCTTCTGCAAGTCGTCGAGTGTCAACGGTTATTTGGTCAAACTCGAGTAAACTTTGGACTTGTGTATAACGATGTGCTTTTAACCAGAGCAACTCCAAATTAAGTTGCTTATGAAAAACATTCTGGCCTAGGGTAAAAATTCTATTTGCTCAAACCTAAAGGGCTAAGTCCTTTGAAATATCGGACTTAGCCCTTATTACACTAGACTTTTAAACCACCCAGAAAAATGGGCCGATTTAGAAAAATTGTCTATTTAGTGAAAAACTTAAGTAACATCAACCACGGCATTCAGCAGGCACGTATTTTTTATCGGTTGTGGTGGTACATGTCCATACTATTGCACCTGTAGTTTCGTTGACTGTAGGCGTAAATGTAAGGTTGGCTGATTTTGCTTTAATAGTGCCAAGAGCAGAAATCACACCAAGCCCAGCGCAGCCCAACGTCTCAAGATTTGTGGTTTTGTTGGCAGCTGTGATATTGGTAAGACCTTGGCAAGCAGTTGCAGTAGTTGGAAGGCCGCCATTGTTGGCAATGTTTTCGCTGACGGTAGTTTTAAATGCAGAGGCTGCAATCGCTAATTCTGAAACACGTGCACGAACGGTATAGTCTTGATAAGCTGGCAGCGCTACTGCAGCCAAAATACCAATAATTGCCACGACAATCATTAATTCAATCAACGTGAAACCTGCTTGCACCTGCTTTTTATGTTGTGCGATTTTCATTTGAAGCTCCAGAGTAGAAAGTTTAATAGGCTTCTGCCTGATTTCTGTTGAGCATTTTTCGTGCCAGCACCAAAAGTGGTCAAGACGACATTTTTAATGCAGATTTAAAACCACTTGCTACTGTTTGATATCCTTCAAAAGCCTATCAGCGGTAACGCGTTCTTTAAAATTCGTTGGCGCAATGCTCACGCCTGCCGCTATTACTATAAACACACTCAGACTAATCCGGCTTGTGCTTCAATATTGTCGTGTGATATTTTCATCAAACTTGTAAGTTGTTTGAGGAAAAAATAATTTTTATGAATAAATAGATCAATTTCATGCCAATTTTATTGATTGACACCCGTCTCCGGACTTTCATCGATGTTGGAACCGACTATCGGGGTGTCAGATTTATGTTGATGTTGATGTTGTATTTAATGTAACAATATTAAGTTTAGAATTTTGAAAATGCGTTTCATTAGCCTTACCACTGCAACTGTATTAACCGGCCTAAGCGAAAGCACTTTGCGCAGGCGAATTGCTGAAGGCTTATTACTGCGCACAGTCGAAGACGGCCCCAAGGGGCGCAACATGCTTGCTTTGGAAGCACTTCGCCCTTCGCTTTGCTTCACCCTGCAAAACGGTGATGAACAATTGATCCTGGATGCAGATAATGGCAACAGCGATTCCCAATGCGATCTGGCCCTTTTGTTGTTTGAACAAGATAAACAGCGTGCTGGTGTTTATTGGCTGGAGCTGGCAGCGCGGCAGGAAAACCTGGAAGCCATGCATTGGCTGGGTCGATGCTATGTAGAAGGCAACGGTTTGGTGCGCGATGAAAATCTCGGCATTATGTGGTTGGCCAAGGCGGCAGCCAAAGGCCACATCCTTTCAAAGGAAATGACGGCAGCTTTGGTGACCGATGCAGCTGGCGGGCGAGGTGATGTGATGTGACCTTTGCGGGACGCCGTACAGACAATTTTCTGCCAACAGAAGAGCATCCACGCCTCACCTCCCGAAAGCCTCAATGACGACTTCTCTACCCTTGCCCGCCGTGCCGACCGGCCCGTTGCTCGTCCTGATGAATGCCGGCTCTGGTCGCAATAATTCGTCTGACATGGGCGAAACGGTCCGGAAAATTCTGAGCGACGCCGGCAGGGCGCACCGCATTATCCTCGTGACCCAGCCGGAAAAGCTTGAGCAGATTGCGAAGGATACGGTAGCCGAAGCCTTGGAAAACAATGGGGCAGTGGTTATTGCAGGGGGAGATGGCACCATCAACACCATTGCCAATGCAGCACTTGCGCATGGTTGCCCGATCGGCATCTTGCCGCAGGGAACGTTTAATTATTTTGGGCGAGCGCATGGCATTGCCGAAGAAATTGGCGAGGCTACGCGTGCGCTGCTAGAGTCGACTGTGCAACCGGTGCAGGTCGGGTTGGTCAATGACCGCTTGTTTGTGGTCAATGCCAGTCTTGGTCTCTATCCAAAACTGCTTGAAGACCGGGAAGCCTATGCCCATCAATATGGCCGAAGCCGGTGGGTGGCTACTTGGGCGGGATTATTGACGGTGTTGCGCTGGAAGCGCCCCATGCGCCTGGCATTGGAAGGGGATGGCGTACCGAAGGTACTGAAGACCTATACCTTATTTGTTGGCAACAACCGGCTACAAGTTGAGCAGATGGGCCTTCCTTTGGCGGATGAAGTCGAGAGTGGGCAGCTAGCAGGTGTGGCATTGCGCCCGGTAGCGACCTTGGGCATGTTGTGGGTAATGCTGCGTGGTGCTTTCAATAGCCTGGGCGATGCGGATAATGTCGTAAATTTTGGCTTTACGCGGATGGTGGTCAAGCCAGCGCATTTCTCACGACGGAGGCGCATCAAAGTAGCAACCGACGGTGAAATTATTTGGCTTAAAACGCCGCTGGAGTTTCGCGTGTCGCCAAAACCACTTTACTTGCTCAAGCCTGCAACCACGCCGGTATCTAATTAACTGGCGCAGGTTGAGGCAATCTGCACCCAGCACCTAACCCTTAAACAAATTTTTCTGGAAACAACGTTATGGCAACCAGCTTTTTCGCGCTTCTCGACGACATCACCTTGCTGCTCGACGATGTGTCGGTCATGACGAAGGTCGCTGCAAAAAAAACCGTAGGCGTTTTGTCGGACGATATCGCGTTGAATGCCAATCAAGTCACCGGCTTTTCAGCGAATCGGGAGTTGCCAGTAGTTTGGGCGGTGGCGAAGGGATCGGCTTTCAACAAAGCTATTTTGGTGCCGGTAGCGCTGCTGATCGTGGCCTTTACGCCTTGGGCATTGACGCCACTGTTGATGATCGGTGGCGCATTTTTGTGTTTTGAGGGGGCAGAAAAACTGTTCCATAAATTTTTCCATCGACCTGAAGCGGATGCGAAGCATCTCGAACAGTTAAAGCAAACCATGGCGCAAGGGCCAGAGCAATTATTGGCCCTTGAAAAAAATAAAATCCGTATGGCTGTCACCACCGATTTCATCCTGTCTGCCGAGATCATCGCTATTTCTCTGGGCACCATGCAAAGCGCATCGTTGGGCCAACAAGCGGCCGCACTGGTGACAATTTCGGTATTAATGACCATCGGCGTTTATGGTCTGGTCGCAGCCATTGTAAAACTCGACGATCTCGGTATTTATTTGGCAGCCACTTCTAATGCTGTAAAGCAGGCGCTTGGTAATTTTATCTTGCGGGCCGCGCCTTATTTAATGCGTACTCTCTCGTTTCTAGGTACGGCAGCGATGTTTTTGGTTGGTGGCGGCATCATCGTGCATGGCATTTCTGGTATTGAGCGGTTTGGTCATGGCATGGTAGAGGCGATGCAAGGGGTGCCTGTTGCCGGTGCACTACTTGCAGGGATTGCACCGCATCTGGTCAATATGGTGGTTGGATTAATCGTCGGCGCGGTAGCTGTGGTGTTGGTCAAGCTGATGCTAAAGATTTTCCGCAAGCCTGCGCCGTCACAAGCATAAATGCGCTTTATCTCCCGGGCTGATCTGTTGGCCCGTCGGCTACCACGTCTTTGCGCTGAATGAAGATGGTCCAGCTTGCAACAAACAGTGCTGCAATCATTGGGCCGATAACGAACCCGCTCAAGCCAAATATTGCCATGCCACCAACAGTAGATAGCAGGACAATATAATCCGGCAAGCGAGTATCTTTACCAACCAGCATCGGGCGCAAGATATTGTCAACCAAGCCAATGACGAGCACGCCAAATGCGATCATCAACAGACCTTTGAGGATCGCTCCGGTTGCCAACAAATAAATTGCAACGGGCGCCCACACCAGCGCTGCGCCAATTGCCGGCAGCAACGACAAGAATGCCATTAGCACGCCCCATAATAGCGCCCCACCAATTCCCATGAAAAAAAACAGGATGCCACCGAGCGCTCCCTGTGCTGCAGCAACGATCAGATTACCTTTAAACGTTGCCCGAATAACGGTCGTAAATTTATCGAACAGATAATGCGAGTTTTGCGCACTCATTGGCAACGCCTGTTTTATCCGACCATTAAGCATCATTCCATCGCGCATCAAAAAAAACAGCAAGTAAAGCATGATGCCCAAGCCGATCACAAAATCGAAGGTGTTCTGGCCGATGGTAACTGCCTGCGCAGCGATGAATTTGCTACCTTCCGTCATGCCGGAGGTGATGGCATTTTGTACGGCGGCAAAATCGGCAAGGCCGAACCGCTGCAAGACCCGAACCATCCAGTCTGGCAACGCTCCGACGATTTGTTGAAAGTACGCACCAAAATTTAAATCACCCGTGCTCATCTTTTGATAAATAGACGTTGCTTGTCGCAATAGCGCACCAGAAATCAACGTCAGCGGCAGAATCACAATCACCAGACAGAGAATCAAGGTGAGGAACGCTGATAAGTTCTTTCGTCCTGGCATGGCATGTAGCAGGCGCTTGTTAATTGGGGCAAACACAATTGCCAAAACGATGCCCCAAAACACGGATCCGAAAAAAGGCGAGATGACATAAACAAATGCCGCCGACACTGTGAGCAATAACAGTAAGAAGGTTTTTTGTTGTAATTCTGGATGGTTCATGGTGTGTTGCCTTCTTTGGGTAGACCGGGTAAATCAGGTTTGTGTGTGCTGGTGCGCAGTGTCGCCTCTGGAATCATCCATGCCAAACCGTGGGCAACCAAGGCCACTGCTGCGCCACAATAAAATGTGAGACGAAAAGCACGTTCAACAATTTCAACCTGTGCCGCCGGCAAAATCTGCAAGCCAAGTTCCAACGCGCTGGCATTGCCTTCGCTTCCTAATAATGCGAACAAGATAGCGCTCAACGTTGCCACGCCGACGGCCCCACCCATGCTGCGAAATAGCGCAGACACGGCAGTCGCTACCCCAATATTTTGTTGGGCTACGGCATTTTGCACTGCCACTAAGGAAGTTGGCAGGGTCATGCCGAGGGCAAAGCCGGCAACCACTAGCGCCCCCGCGTTCGCTAACGTTGGGTGTGGCCCAAGTATTGCCAAGACAAACGATGCAATTGGCAACAATGCTGTGCCGATGAGTTGCAAAGGCTTGTATCTGCCGGTATGCGTCATCCACCTGCCACTGGCAAAAGCCCCAGCAGGGATTGCTAATGAAAATGCAATCAAGCGTAACGCGGCCTGGTCTGGACCCAGGCCGTCAAGCATTTGCATGCCAAAAGGCACAAGCGTACTTAAAGACATTAACTGAAAGAAACTAACGAATAAAATGGCACAACTTATCCAGACTGCACGCATCTTAAAAATTGCTGGTGGTATCAATGGCTCGACTGCGCGATGTTCGTAGCAGATAAACAAGGCTACTAAAACCACGCCGGCTGCCATCGTCACCAAGGTTTGCGCTGAGCCAGGTGCGATACCCTGGCCGACGCGTGTGATGGCGATTAATAATGCGCTCAGGCCCGCAGTCAACAAACCTGCTCCGATGTAATCAATCGGTCGTACGATGCCTGGTGCTGGAAGCCGCTTCAACGCCCGGCGTGCGATCCATATTGCCACCAAGCCAAGTGGCAGGTTAATCCAGAATACCCAGCGCCAAGACAATAGATGGGTCATATAGCCGCCTAGCACCGGCCCTGCTACGCTGGCGACGGCATAAACCATCGAAATGTATCCTTGGTATCGACCCCGTTCGCGCAAGGGCACGACTTCGCCGATGGTTGCCTGTGCCGTGGAGATCAAACCGCCTCCGCCAACACCTTGCAAAATACGGGCAAGAATTAGCATTGGCATCGATTGCGCCATGGCGCAGGCAACCGAGGCCAGCAAAAAAATCAGGACGGCAACTGTGAGCAGCAAGCGTTTTCCGTATAGATCGCCCAGCTTGCCGTAAATCGGTGTCGCCACGGTTGATGCAACCAGGTAGCCTGCGACAACCCAGGCCAGCATAGCGGTGCTGCCAAGATCTCTAGCGATTTGCGGTAGCGATACCGAAACGATTGTTTGATCCAGTGCGCCTAAAAAAACAATCAACATCAAACCAAAAACGATGGCACGAATTTCCTGCGTGGAAAAAGGTGCGGGCTGTTCTGGTAAGTTGCTAGGCGGGGTCACAATACGCTTCGATACCTTTTTACAAATAATTAGCTAGACAATTCAGAGGCTGTCTTCTTGTGATAGAACCGCGTCATAAACAAGATTAACAACACAAATACTGTGCTGACCACTGCTGTTGATTCGCGGCCCATGCCGGCAGAGATTCCAATGGCAGCCGTCATCCAGATACTGGCAGCCGTTGTCAAGCCTCGAACTTCACGTTCGTTACTCAATTTGATGATTGCCCCGGCACCTAAAAATCCGACACCTGCAGTGATGCCTTGTAAAACGCGCCCCATGTCATTAATAGGCGTGCCAGCCTGCAATGGTACCAATACAAACAATGCAGCGCCAAGGGCAACAAGCATGTGTGTTCTAAAACCAGCTTGTGCGCCAGCGAACTCTCGCTCAAAGCCAATCAATCCGCCAAGAAGGATTGCCATAAACAGGCGCACGCAGGTACGGGTCAATTCCGTTATATCGGGTATATCAGAGAATTCTTTTTGAATTGCCAGCCATATTTCCACCATAGAACCATCCACGCCGATTTATCTCCATCATAATCAAGCGCGTCATATTAAAAGATTCGTGAAGGTGCGGGGAGCGGTGAGCGCACATATGGCCTGCGCGAATGCTTCGACATGGGCAATCGAAACGCTTGCGTTGTACCGTGCTAATTTTAGCTGCGCGGTTTAACTGGTTTCTTATCAGCCAGCTTATCTTTTTCAAGATCAATTTTCGAGTTAATTAAGCCCTTGGTAGGATTTTTTAAATCGCCAACAGCTTCCGTGGCGTGGACAACAGGAGTCGGTGCCGGGTCTTCACCACCGTCTGCATCAGTAACAGCAGGAACATATCCCGCAATTTTTTGTTTTGAAGTCATGATTTTCTCAATAAATTAGGCCCGCTATTGGCGGGCCTGGTGTGACCAATACAAAGCAACTTGCTAACGTTATTAAGTAATTTAACGTTGCACGTCTGTCTTTTGCAGGGAATCCCGCTGTGTTGAACTGTTAGATCCAAGTTGTTCAACTTCCACATCGGTGCGGCGCACATTATTGCTGATCGTTTTTTGGGTTTCAGAAACATCTTTCCCGATCACAACTTCCTCCACCACACGAGCGGTCTTGCCGACAACTGCTTCTTCAGCTAATTCCCGCAGTTCAAATGATTCTTCCTTGAATGCTTCAAGATTGCGGGCAGTGGCTGGCGCATTGACCGGGTGACGCTCAGTCGTGACATGTTCTTCACGCAATGAAATCGTTTCCTCAACCGGCGTATTAATCACACGTTGCACAACCCTGATTCCGCCACGCTGTACTTGGCGTTTGCCGACCTGCAATTCTTCCTCGATCACGGGAATAGTGCGTTGCGAATTGTTGGAATTGTCAGAATTTTCCAGCTCAGAACCATACGATGTACGTTCGCGTAACATTTCATCCTGCGTCAAACGAGGTGCTGACGGATTATGTTGCTGCCATCCTGCTGCCTGCCATTTGCTGGCGCGCTCATCGATGTCGACAGGGTCGAATTGTTCGAGAATAGAAGTAGCCAAATCGCGACGGTCTTCATTGGCTGCATCGACAGTCACCACAAAACTGCCACGACGCGTTGCCTCTGCATAGCGGTCACTGTGATCCTGGTCCGACGATGCACCAAAAATTTCACGGAAAAAACTTGCGATGGTTCCACCCTCATGCTCCGAGCGGCCTTGGCTGTTGGAGTTGGCTGAGCTCGATGAGCTTGATCCTGAGGCGGATGAGTCGGTTGAAGGCTGCATTTGAACATCGTTGTTAGTGAAGCCGGATGCGAGCAGTTTCTGTTTTGCGGATTGCGCATGCGCAAATGTGTCATAGACACCGATCACTGTATTAGTCATAGTTTTCTCCCTCTAGATTGAAAATGCCAAGCCTTAGCGGCCTGATTCAGTGCCGGCAATGTCTTTGGCATGCCGGCGATCTTGCAAGTCATTACTTTCATCAAACCGTTCCACCTGTACCCGTCCAGTTTTGAGCAAGACAGTTTCTTTTGCAATAACCGTTTGGCTCTCGCGCGTAATGTGAATTTCTTCTTTCAACCGTAAACGCGTGTGCATCACCAGCACTTCTTCAATGATCGGTATGATCATGGTGGTACCTTCATAACGTGTTGCAGGTACTTCGCCCTCATCAATGAGGTGGTTGCGCGGCACATGTTTCACAACCAGATTGTCTCGCTGCAGCGGGTGCTCGACAACGTGTGGTGTTTCGATAACCTGTTTTTTTATACGCAAGCCGCGGCCGGTATCAACCACTTTTTTCTCCACCGACATCTCTTCTTGCAGTAGAGGGATATGGAGATTTCCTACTTTGCCACCATTTGCAATCAAATCGCTAAACGCGAAAGGAATGCTAAAGGAAGTGGTATTGCTCGGCCGGAACATAGACGCTGGCAATGCCAGCTGTTTGTCACGGTGCTGCACAATGATTAATTCTGTCAGATCGTGTGTAACCGAGCCTGGCATTGCTGTATTCGATGCAGAAGTCCGTGTCGAAACAACGGTACCAAACTCGCCAAGTGTGTCGACGATGCCGTTCCCAGGCACGGGGTCGGCACGACACTGGTGTGTTGCGATTGGCTGGCCATTTTTTGCTGTTAATGCCACGATAGATGCACCTGGATTTAATTGACTGCCACTGGTTTGATTTGGCGCCATCTGTTCTGTGGCGCTTTGTCAATGTAAGACCGGAACCCTTAAATGTTGATCGGACAAACGCTTAACCACATGTAGGAAAGCGGGCAAAACAAGCGCAGAAAATCCATGGTTTAATCATTATTTACACGTGCACAACGAAACGATTCCAACAATGAAATTTATAGAAATCCGGCAGCGTTTTATACCTTCGCTACAAGCGACATTGCATGAATATGAAGAACCTACAAGCGGCGCACGCCATGTGCATTTGGCATCAGAAGATGCTGAAATGGCATTTTTGGTGGCCTTTCCTACTGTGCCCGATAAAAGTGATGGCCGCGCTCACATATTGGAGCATTTAGCGTTATGCGGTTCCAAACGGTACCCTGTACGTGACCCGTTTTTCTCGATGTTACGACGGTCAACGGCAACATTCATGAATGCCATGACGTCGCCGGATCGCACCGTATATCCTTTCGCCAGCACCGACAAAACCGATTATTTCAATCTGCTTGGGGTGTATCTGGATGCTGCCTTTTTTCCAACGCTGGATTATCTGGATTTTCTGCAAGAGGGCTGGCGCTACACTTTGGAAGACGGCAAGCTTGGCTACGGTGGGGTAGTCTTTAATGAAATGAAAGGCGCGTTCTCCGACCCAATGCGCGAACTTAGCCAGAGCATTCATGCCGTTTTGTTTGCCGGCACAACCTACGAGGTTGAGTACGGCGGTGATCCGCTGGAGATTCCCTCACTCACACATGCTGATTTGAAGGCATTTCATGCCAGTCACTACCATCCTTCGCAAGCAGTCTTTATGACTTCTGGCAATGTCGATCCGGTAGCTGTGCAGGCTGTAATTTGCGAGCAGGTGCTGGCAAAACTGGAAAGCAGCCTCGGCGCGGCAGCGGCGCGCCGCGTACCTGGATTGGCATCTACCTGGACGGCGCCTCGGCACACACTGGTTAGCATTCCCTCTGCTACAGAAGGCGAAGATGAATACGGTGCGCAGATCGCTTGGCTAATGGGCGAGACAGCCGACCCTTGGGCATATTGTCGAGCAACGCTGCTTGAAGCCGGGTTGGTGGGCGATTCCTCAGCACCATTGATGCAGGCGATGGAAACAGCCGGATACGGCAGGCCTTCCGCTTTTAATGGGCTTGACCCGCACTTACGGCAGATGGTGTTTCATCTTGGGATGGAGGGTTTGACCAAAAACGAAGTAGCCAGCGCGCGAAGCCGGCTGTGGGAAACACTTGAAACCACTGCGCAAAAGGGTGTACCTGTGACAGTGATGCAAGCTGCCTTACGCGATCTGCGATTCTCGCAGCGCCAGATCAGCAGTGGCCGCACGCCTTATGGTTTGCGCAAACTCCTTGAAGCAGTGCCTCTGGTCATGGCGGGTGCCGATGCCATGACGGCGTTGGATAACGAAGCAACGTTTGCCAAAATGGACATTGCCATTGAAGACCCGGAATTCTTCAAGGCCATGGTGAGGTCATTACTGGAGTCACCCACCCGTTTAGACGTGGACGTGGCGCCATCAACGGGATATTTCGACGCCCGCCAATCGACTGAAAACACGCGCCTTGCCCATCTCCAGAACGCGTTGACCGCTGAAGAGCGCGCACGCATAGCTGCCGACAGTGCTGCCCTGCTCGCCCGGCAGCGCCAATTGCCTGACAATAGTGCACTGCCGCGTGTTCGTCCGCAGGATGTCAGCGCCTTGCCGCGACCTGCCTACAATTTACCAGCCGAAACTGAAAAATCGGTTGGGTTAAGGATCGCCTCGAACGGCGTAAGCTATGCCACTGCGATGTACGACGTCTCGCATTTCCCCGAGAATCAATGGCAGTGGCTTGACTTGTACGCCACGTTATTGCCCGATCTCGGCGTGGCCGATAAAACCTTTGAACAAGCAGCCGCATGGCGCCAACAAGTGGCGCGCTTTGATGTCAGTCTCGATGCATTCGAACGAGTCGAGGCTCGAGATCAACAAAGCTGGCCCAGTGCGGCGACCTCGCTGAAATTGCAGATCCATTTTTCGGCGCGCAATTTGCGTGAAGCGCCGCAAGCAATTGCTACGGTGTTATCGGAATCGATCCGGCATGCGCGTTTTGATGAAACCGAACGCATTGCGTTTCTTGTCAACAGTGTTGCCGATACGCTGACACAAGAACTATCTGATAGTGGTGACCGGTATGCTGCCATCGCGGCAGATGCCCCGTTTTCGGTGCGCGGGCGGTTTGATCAATGTATTGAAGGCACCGGCATTCTTAACTTTTACCGAGACTTGGCGCAACAAATAGAATCGAAAGCCGGTATGAAGGCGATCACGAGCCGCTTGATAGCAGTGCACAAAGCGGTTATTGAAAGTGAGCTCACCATATTGTGCGCAGGTATTGGGGATGACGGTAAAGCATTGGTTGAATTAATGGATGTACCTGGGGGAGCCGGCAATACGAATGCGGTTGAGCCAGTTAGCGCTGCGAGAGTGCTGGCTAACATTGCATTGGTTGCACCAGCGCAGGTAAATCATTGTTTTGCAACCTGGCCCGTTCCGTATCTGGGCCATGCAGATTGCCCTGTCCTATCTGTGTTGGCAAATTTATTGACTAACCAGATTCTTCATCAAGCGCTGCGGGAAGAAGGCGGCGCTTATGGGGGACGAGCAAAGCATGCACCGCAATCTGGGTTATTTACGATGTTCTCGTATAGAGATCCTCGCCTTGCCGGGACTTACCGTGATTTTGAACGGGCAATTGATTGGGTATTAACTTCTGAAATATCTTCAGAAGCAATTGAAGAGGCGATTATTGGTGTAATCGGTGACCTCGACAAGCCACAATCGCCTTACGACGATGTGGTGTACGCCTGGCGTTTGCGTGAGCGTGGCGTAACGCCGGAGATTCGCCAGCAGTTTCGCAGCGGGGTCTTAACATGCTCCGGTGCGAATCTTAAAATCGTTGCAGAGCGATATTTACGTGGCGTGCAGCCCAGCCGGGCTGCATTTGCTGGCGAAGCGATGGAGGACTTGGCCGGATTGACACGTACAAGCTTGCTGGAAATGGCTGAATAGCTATTACGTAATTTTTATTACCCAGTAATTAAGTAATATTAATTACAATTAGCGTATTCTAATCGAGATTATTAACATTATCTCGATTAGACCTAGCGATGCTATCGTTGCCGACCTTTAATTCAACATCTTCACAGAAAAACAATCATGATCAATGCCGGCAGTCTTTTAAGCTTTGATCTTGATAATTCCCTGGCTGCGGTACCAGTTGACGATCCAAACTCGCGTTTTCAGCAAGACCGATTAATTTCTGCACAAACCGATACCGAACTTGCACGGGCATTTCTCCATAGTCTGGCGCTTTCTAAGCACTCACTAAAGAGCACGCAAAAAGACCTTGGGCGCTTTTTGTTATGGTGTCAGGCCGGTTCAACAACGCTGGCGCAATTACGCCTAGAAGATTTGACTGCATATAAAGCTTTTTTGGCCGACCCGCAGCCAGCCCAGCAATGGGTCTCTGCCACAAAATGGCCTCGCAGTGATGATCGCTGGCGGCCATTTTCCGGGCCACTATCGCCGGTTAGCGCCAACCATGCGTTTCGGGTGGTCAAGGCACTGCTGGCATTTGCCAAAGATGCGGGGTATTTGAGCCGGAACGCCGGCGCGTTGGTAAAAAATATTAAAACCATGCATGAAGCGCGAATCGCTCGTTACTTGAGTGCGAATGCGATCGCACATGTGCAAGCCACGCTTGATGTTTTGCCTACTAATACCATTACTGCGGCTAAAGCGCGTGCGCGAGACAGATTTCTTTTTCTCGCCTACGTTACGACCGGCGCACGATTATCGGAAATCACTGGTGCATCCATGGGGGCGATCTATGCAGAAGCCGATGGGCGATGGTGGCTAGATGTTTTAGGAAAAGGCCACAAGAAACGTCGCTTGCCCGTATCGTCACAGTTGCTCGATGCCTTCCGCCAGTATCGCGCGCAATATGGTTTGCCACCACTCACCGTACGTGAAGATAGGACTGCGTTAGTGCTAGCGATTAGAGGCAAAGTGATTTCTGCCGTGAGCGATGAAGCAGTCTCCAAAACCTTGAAAACCCTATTTGCTCGTGCAGCGCTGCGTGCCGATAATGCTGGGCAGGCAGATTGTGCTACAGCATTACGCAATGCATCAGCCCATTGGTTGCGGCACACAATGCTCACCACGCATGCCAATAACAATGTTTCCTTGAAAGTTTTACAAGACACTGCTGGCCACGCGAATATTTCTACTACAGCGCTGTATTTGCACAAAAGCGATCACGAGCGCCATGATGCGCTGATCGAATCGTTGAATAAGCCTACCGGCTAGTTTAACAAAGTAAAAATATGCAACTAACCGTCTTCAAAAAACATATGTTATATAAATAAGAGGTAGCACTAGTGGTCGGTGCCTATCGTTAGTTGCATTAATTGTGCTTTCCGAAAGCATAAATTCTCTGGCAAAACAGACTGAAAATAATTATGTGCTTGCCTTCTTAGACGACAAAACAATTCCAACAACAATCAACACAAACGCAGCCAAATGAAACGGGCGCGGCATTTCATTTAAAAACGCCGAAGACAATATTGCTGCAAACAATGGCGTGAGGTTATTAAAAAAAGCCGCTATATTCGGCCCTACCCTGCGCAGGCCTGCACCCCAGCAATGATAAGCAATAATTGCTGGGCCAATGGCTACATACATCAACGCCGACACTAATGGCCAACCCCAAGTAATACGCGCATCGCTTAAATTCCACTCCACGGCTGCGGAAAGCCCCGACCATACCAAACCAAAACCAACCTGCGCTATCAAGAATTTTGCCCAATCCTGGCGAATAGAGGCTGGCTCAGTACACCCTGCCAGTAACCAGCTATAAAGCGACCAACAAATTGTAGCGGCAATCATGAGTAAATCACCGGTGACAAGGCGCAATGCTAATAACTGCTGCCAATCCCCCCGGCACAACACGATCAGTACGCCGGCAATTGAGATGATCGCGCCAACTACCTGCCGTAACGACACGGCTGTATTGAAAAACAAGCAGCCGATTAACAGCATCCAAACCGGCATGCTCGATGTCACTAAGGTGACATTGATTGGGGTTGAGGTATGCAATGCTAAATACTGTAGGGCGTTGTAGACACCCACGCCCAGCAACCCCAGTATTGCGAAGCGTCGCCAGCTTTTCCATAAAGGACTATTTGGGTAAAAAACCGAACCGGCTAAGGGCAACAAAAGTAAGAATGCGATTGCCCAACGCATCAGGTTAAACATAATTGGTGGCACAAGAGCCTGTACAAGATGGCCAACGATTGCGTTGCCAGCCCATAAAAGTGGTGCAATGGTCAATAGCAAAACGTCAGAAATGGATAAGCGAGTGGCCATGTGAAAGAGCGGCGAGTTACCGCATATAAATCAAGCCGTCATGGTACGGCGTGTGGAAATATAAAGCCATGTGCGTGAAAGCGTTCGGCAACGCTTGAACAAAATGGATGCAGGCAAGCCAAGATTATCGGGGCCTTATATTCATCAACAGCTACAAAAGGAAGCCAACCGATGTGCGGCCGCAAATGGCTTAATGAGGGGCCGACGTTATTGGATCGCCACTAATACACCAGTTGCAGTCCATTTCAGTCATGCCAGTCGTCGTTATGGCTCATGTTGTTGCTCATGTTGTTGCTCGTGTTATTGCTATCCCGATAGATAGGAATGATCCGGGGGATTGGCACTGACTTGCGCGTTGGCGCAACGTAGGCCGGCGTACGCGTTGGCTTGCGCAGAAGAACCGATGCAGCCGCTGTCTTGATAGGTTTTGTAACAACACGTTTAGGCGCAACAGTGATCAGCATCTCTCCAGGCGCCAAACTGTCGGCCACGGCCAGACTACGCGAATCCTTAGTTTTTGGTGATGGTAATCCCAAATCAAGCGATTTAGGCAATGTAGCCGCTGGCGTTGCAGCATGCGCTGCAGCTAATCCATTTGAGCTAGATGGCACAACACCTGTCATCATGGCCAGGCCGCTCAGACATACCAAAATGATCGCCACTGCTACTGCGGCCACTAGTGGATGCAAACGTCCACGCACAAATTTAGGCATTGAATTTCCTTTATGACCGCGACTGTGTACCGTAACAATCATGAGCAATGTAGCGGTTGCCTGGTGCAAGCGATATTTGCAAAGTGTATTTGTTGTGACCACACGTTACATTTAATTTGAACTTTACAGAACCAGGCAGGATTAAGTGGCGGCGTTTGAGCCGCCGCGTTTGAATTATTTTTTTTGAACCACTGCATTCGACATCACGATCCTACTGAAAAAAATATAGCGGCAGATGAACAAAGATCCTTTGAAATCAGATAACCAGCCGGATGCTTTTCCTACCGCTACGGCGCAGCGTAGCAAGGTCAGGAAACTTGCCGATTGTTTCAAGCGTTTATTAAGCGCACAGACGACTACTGCGGTGCGCAGACGCGCCTTTTTTGAATGCTTGGCCATACTTGCCATTACCGGCTTGATTGCCCTGATCATTCTGACGCTTGCGCTGATTCCATTTACGCCCAGCATTGCCGACCTGCAAAAAGCAAAGTCTGAAAAACCCAGTGTGTTGATCTCAGTCGACGGCAAGCGTCTGGCAACCTATAAACAATTCAACCGCGAATGGGTACCGTTATCTCGAATTTCACCACACACAGTACAAGCCCTGATCGCTACTGAAGATCATCGTTTTTACCAACACAACGGCGTGGATTTCTACCGCCTCGGTGGCGCGCTGCTCAGTACCTTGGGTGGCAATCTGCAGGGTGGCTCGACGCTGACACAGCAGCTTGCGCGCAACTTGTATCCAGAGGAAATCGGCCGCTCGGTCTCGGTTGTGCGCAAGATTAAGGAAACCATCACCGCGCTAAAAATCGAGCATGCTTTTACCAAAAAGGAAATTCTCGAGACTTATCTCAACACTGTGCCATTCCTCTATAACGCTTTTGGTATCGAGATGGCAGCAAGAACTTATTTTGATAAACCTGCTGGAAAGCTTTCAATCGGTGAAAGCGCCACGCTGATTGGCATGTTAAAAGGCACCAGTTACTACAACCCGGTGTTTAATATGGAGCGTGCCATCGCGCGCCGTAATGTCGTGTTGTCGCAAATGGTCAAGCGCGGCGTGTTGAGCGAGGCGGCATTCAATACGCTCAAGCGCAGGCCAATTGCCCTAGATTTTGAGCGCCAGCAGGAAGGGCGAGGCATCGCGCCGCATTTTGCAGAACATGTGCGCAAATGGTTAGTGACCTGGGCTGATCGCAATGACTACAACATCTACACCGATGGCCTGAAAATCTACACCACCATTGATTCACGTCTGCAGGCTGCAGCTGTGCAAGCTGTACGGCGGCGCGCAAACGCTTTGCAGTCAGTTGCTGATGTGGAGTGGGCACAGGCTTCACAGCGGCTGCTCTCGACGTCGACCACGCCCTATGCAGCAATGCACCAACGCATCAAGCCATTCGCGCATTTTTGGACATCTAACGAGGCTCTGGTTTTAACTTTTGTGCGGGAATCGGCAACCTACCGCAACGCTGTTGCAGCTGGCGAGGACCCGGCTGCGACGTTGGAACGCCTGCAGCAAGACGCAGTATTTATGGATCGCCTGCGCGCAGCCAAGAGCCGGCTAGAAACAGGTTTTGTCGCGCTAGACCCTACTTCCGGTGATATCAAGGCCTGGGTTGGCAGCCGTGATTTCACCCTTGACCAATACGACCATGTGGCGCGTGCGCAGCGCCAGCCAGGCTCGACCTTTAAGCCATTTGTCTATGGTGCAGCAATTGAAGGTGGCATGTCGCCGGATAAAAGTTTCATCGACCAGGTAATCACGTATCGCGGTGCTGACGGCGTGGTGTGGCGCCCGCAGGATATCAGCGCACCAAGTGGCCAAAGCATGACTGCCGCACAGGCACTGATTGCGTCAAAAAACACGGTAACAGCGCAGATAATGCAGGAAGTTGGCCCAAAAAAAGTAGCTCAATTCGCCCAGCGTGCGGGCGTGCGGCAAAGCCGGCTTGCCGAAGTGCCGTCCCTGGCACTAGGAACGAGCCCGACGACGTTACTAGAAATGGCTACAGCCTACGGCACCATTGCCAACAGCGGTACATATTTGCCGCCGGTGATGGTGACCAGGATCGAAGATGCAAGCGGGAAGGTACTGGTTGAGTTTTCTAGTACAGGTAAGCAGGAAATTTCACGCAGTACGGCTGAAGACCTCATTGATATGATGCGTGGCGTGATCGACGAAGGTACAGGGCAAATGCTGCGCACTCGCTTCGGCATTCGGGCAGATATAGCCGGCAAGACTGGTACAACCCAGGATAATGCAGATGGTTGGTTCATCATGATGCACCCACGCCTGGTTGCTGGGGCTTGGGTAGGTTTTAATGATGCCAGGGTGACGATGCGTAGCACTTATTGGGGCCAGGGGGCGCACACTGCATTGCCGGTTGTCGGCGATTTTTTCCAGCAGGCTGTTGCTGGACGAATGATTGATGTTGACGTCCGTTTCCCCCGAGCACGTGATGCTTGGCCTGGCGCATCGATCTGGGGGCCGTCACTGGACTGGGTAGAGCGATTGTTCGACACAACACCTACACCACAACGCGCACCCATTGCGGTGCCAGTGCCAAATTTCGAACGTTCACAAGAGCGCACCGAGGAAGCACCGAATGCACCGCTTGACGAACCAACGGATAACCGCTCAATGGAGCGCGCAGAAGAACGTACGTTAGAAGAAGCGCCGCGCGAACGCGGCCCTGGCCGTATCGCGCCACCAACCGAGTTTGAAAAATCCATTGAGCAAGGACGCGAAACGATCAATGAAACAGAGCGCCAGTGGGAAAAAGTGACCGACGTCGTCAATGCTGTAGGTAGGTTACTGAACTAAGGGGTAGCGGAAAATCGCCGCAGGAACACCACACCGACCAAGGAAGAAATCAGGGTAATGAAAAAAAACCCGCTGGAGGCGAGCACGCCGGGGACGGGGTCGAGCCTCAGCAACTGCATGCCATATACAAAACTCAGCTCGCGCACACCCAAACCGCCTATGCTCAATGGCAGCACTGCTGCCACGGAAGAAAGCAGGAATACAGCCAAGTACGGCGCGAGTGCAGCTGGTGGCACCTGCAACGTCAGAAGCAGCAGTGTCATGCATCCTAATTGCAGCAATTGAACCGCCAAACCATAGCTGAAAACTTTAAAAATGAGTTTGACCTGCATCTTAAAAAGCCACCGATGACCGCCAATAAACACTGCAAACAACAGTAGGGCCGCTCCAGTTAACATCCATGAAGAGAATTTTAAAGCCGGCAAAGCCCACAACCAACACGACAACATCAGCAAAACAAATAAACCGCTTACCCGATCCGCCAAAGTCGTGCGGATCAGCGCTACAACGGGAGCCACAGCACGGCGGCGCAGTACCAAGATCTTGTAGGCATCTCCTCCAATACCACCGGGCAAAAACAGATTTAAAAACATGCCGGCGTAGTACAACTGTAGATTTTCGGCATGGCCAACATCGATTGCCTGCTGCCGCTGATAGCTATTGAGGCGTAAGGCGCTGATAATCTTTGAGGCATTAAATAATGCCAGGGATCCAAGCAACAGAGGGGTCGCCCAATCATTTTGCCGTATACGCTGCAATAAGTTGCTGGCCGAGGCAAGATCAATCTGTTGCAACGCCAGGGCGATTAATCCAACCGAGAGCGCCATCTGCAGCAGCGCTTGCAGCGGCTTGCGCATTGACTTCGGGTTTAAATCAAGCATCGACGACTGCATCGTTTTAAACAATTAACGACGCACATGTTTCTTGATGTTATAAGGTTTTTTGCCTTGCGATTCATAATAGGTACGCATGATGAGATCCGCAATGAAACCCGTGCTAATCAATTGCACGCCAGCGACGACCAACAAAACGCCAAGCGTTAGCAAAGGCCGTTGGCCGATATCAGCACCGCGTAGCTTTTCAATCAATAAATAAACGTTAATCACTACGCCGGTGGAAAACATCACTAAACCGATGCCGCCGAATAAATGCATTGGGCGTTGAGAATACTTTTGGAAAAATAACATCAACATCAAATCACTGACGACACGCAAGGTGCGCCCGATACCGTATTTTGAAACGCCAGCATGGCGCGGATGGTGGCGCACAGGCATTTCCGTCATGCGCGCCCCATATAGGCTGGCCAACACCGGAATGTAACGATGCAGTTCGCCGTATAAACCTAAATTTTTGGCAACATCTTTCTTAAAAAGCTTGAGAGTGCATCCATAATCGCTGACATAGACGCCGGTACTTAAACGGATAAGGCCGTTGGCAATCTTGCTCGGTATTTTGCGTAGCAAGAAGCCATCCTGACGACGGGCTCTCACGCCGGCCACAACGTCCCACTTGCCTTCCACCAGATGCGCGATCATTGCCGGAATATCGTGCGGATCATTTTGCAAGTCGCCATCTAACATAACAATTAGCTCGCCATTGGCAGCATCAATGCCGGCTGCCATTGCTGCGGTCTGCCCGCAGTTTCTGGCAAATACCAGTACTGTAGTGTTGGCTAAGGCATGGCGTTCAATTTCACCAACAGTATCGTCACTAGAGCCGTCATCAACAAAAATTACTTCATGTTCAATGTGCGCCAATGCTTCGGCAATGCGCGTGATCAAAGGCGCGATGTTGCCTTGTTCGTTCATAACGGGAATAACAACGGATAAAAACATAATGACTTGCCTTGATTATTATTTTTTGGTGACCAGATGAACGTACGTCAATTTCAATGTTTCAGGATTGCCATAAAGCATAGGCAATGTCCATTTGCCCTCCTGCAGGATGACTTTGTCCGGATAGCGAACTTGAAAGCGGTGGAGCCAACCCGGTGCCATGTTGACGGGCATGAGCAGCAGCACTTCATTGTCAATTGAACCGGTGGTCCGCAGCACGTCTTCCAGGAGCAAGGTGCGCAGCGCCGGTCGCTGAAAATAAAGATTTCCGGCAATCAGTTTATTTTCCAGTATCAATGTGCGCAACTGGGGGAACTTTTTTTCGATCTCTTCAGATAATTGCGCATACGGATGGTGCGCTCGCAGCGGCCTGCCGGTGAAGGTGCCCACGTAGATGCGTGCTGGCAAAGCAATAAGAATTACAACAGCAAAGACGCCTGCAGTTTGTAATACACGCCGATGAAAACGCGGCGTCGAAAAGGCCGGCAACATCACCATAAAGCCGAGTGGCACTGAAAACAGTAGAGGCAGCATCCACCGGCTTTTGATGGATCGAGCCTCGCCACTTAATACCAGTAACATTAATAACCCAAAGAAAGCACCATACAACATCAAAAAAAAACGGGCCTGCGGGTTTTTTTGATTGACGCAGGCGGTGCGCAACTCGCCCCGGCCGAACCAGCCGTAAATCAACCAGAGTGGCGTCAGAAATGCCAGGGTAGCAAGTGCAATACTACCGGTGCCTCCCGTTACATTCATGAAATAACCGGCATCCTGGCCCTGAGTCATCTTAGCGAGGGTATCTTGGGTGGCTACACCTAGATGCTTGATTAGCCATAGGCCATGCGGCAAAAAACACGCAAACGCAGTGATGGCGGTTACCCATAATTGTCGACCCCACAGTAATCGGCGGTGTTCAGGTACAAGCAGGCTGGCGCAGGCAAGGCCGAGAACAAATATTAAAAAATTGTATTTTGTCTGCATTCCCAGGCCAAGCAATACCCCAAGCAAGGCGTAATGCAGCAGGCTTGGTTTGCGCAACAGAGCGAAATAGCCCCATAACGTTGCGCAGGCGATCAAGGTGAGCAAGACCGAATGGGTCAGGTCGCGTTGTGACTCCCACCCGATGGAAGGTAAAAGCAACATCGAGGCTGATGCAGACATTGCTCCAAGCGTGCCAATCAATGGTCGCGCAAGATGGAACATTAGCCAATAGGTGCCGAAGAGAAGCAGGTTTTTCAGTGCACTTAAAGCAAACAGGTTCAAGCCAAAAAGGTTGAACATCAGCCACTGCAGCCATGCATAAAGCGGCGGTTGCGTGCCATAGCCGAAACCAGGGTTTGCGTAAAGAAACGCCTGTTCAGCCTCATCCAGATCGAGCGAACTCGACAAACTGAGTCGCAATACGACGTGCAAAACGAAATACACCAACAGGGCAGAAATGTAGGCAACGGGTATCGGATTTGAATACACCGCTGCCAAAGGTGAGACGTCACGTAATGACCGGATGTTTAAAGGCTGGTTTTCAAACACTTATGCACCGTTCACCTATGTTTGGCATGCGTCCGTACTCCAACGGTTACATCGAATAAAAGATCATGCATGGCTTTAAGATGTGCAATTGCAAATTTTGGCGTGATTCTACGCTGAATAAAATAATCGGCTGCCTGCAAAATATTTTTTGCTAGACGCAACAACTAGTGATCAAGCCGCGCTTGGATTAATTGCTTGATTAGGCACCGGCCAGCGGTCGATTGCTGTTTGAATGACAAATACAGTGACAGTTGAGAGCCACATTGACCAGAGAGTGTGGAATAAGAAATGCGCTCCACGCAGCTGCTGCATCCAGCCTACTGCAAAACCGATTACCAAAAAAACAGTTAGAGCAACGGCGGCACGCTTTAGCTGGTAGGGAACAAAAAATACGGCAATCAATTGGTAAAAGTTGAAGGGATGATGCTAGCTGCGACGGGTATCGCATGTTACTGAGCATTCTTGCACGTGTTAAAAATGTCCAGCTCGGGGTTATACACCACCGTATTAATTGCAAGCATTCCGAGTACCGAATGGAAGACATTGTCATGAGAAAATTCTTGCTCAGCGCGCGCGGCGAGACAACGTTCATCGATGCGAAAACGCATTTGAAAACTTTTTGACAGCCAGATCATGAATGGAACATGGCGCTGCTCCGGAGGTGAAATAAAATACGGTGCGCCGTGAAGATACATATTTTTTTCACCCAGCGACTCACCATGATCGGAAAAATACAGCAATGCCGTGTCGACGCCATCCAAGGTGTTGCTGTTTTCAAGAATACCAATCGCTTTACTGATAATAAAATCTGTGTACAAAATGCTATTGTCATAAGCCGCTGTGATTGATTCAACCGAACAGTTTGCGAGTTCATTGGTTTTGCAAACTGGCCCAAATTTTGCAAACCTTTGCGGATAGCGCTTCCAGTAAGAAGGGCCATGGCTTCCTTTTTGGTGGAGCACAATCACCATATCTTTGGTCGCATTTTTTATAAGCTGCGGCAGATCACGCAACAATTTTTCATCGTAGCAATCCTCAGCGTTGCACAGTGGGTCTGAAGCAGTTGGAAGGGATAAATCTGTATATTGGACCCGATCGCAGACACCCTTGCATCCAGAGTTATTATCAAGCCAATACACGTCGATGGCGGCATGCTTTAATACATCGAGCAACCCTTCCTGACTCTTGCCTTTTGTCTCCGAATAGTGACGACGCCCTAGCGCCGAGAATACACAGGGCACCGATACTGCCGTAGCCGTGCCACACGATTGCACCTGCCGGAAATTTATTAAACCGGATTGCACAGACAGGAGAGGGTTGGTCTGTCGGCTATAACCATTGAGTGAAAAATTCATGGCCCGCGCTGTCTCGCCAACCATAATAATGGTCACGGTGCGGCGCCCATTATTTGACCAAATCTTTCCTTTGCTTGCATCAATCCCTAAAGGGGAAATAACGACCGGCTTCAACACTGGACGAAAATTAAAAAGACTTAAGCAAGCGGTAAACAGCAGCACAATCAAAAAAACAGCCCGGCTTGGAGTGGCAAATGCATTAGGTTGATGCCGCCTGTTAACGCTAAAACTTTTTTCCAAAAAGAAAAATTGTACGCAGCCACGAAAAAGCAGGATGTTAAAAACGGCAATGCGATGCTGGGAATGCGCTACCGCAGAATAAGGTATTCCGATAGCCTATTTTCCATGCGGCGTGCAACGTGCAAACATACGAATGGAATTCTCAATTGCCAACAGTATCAAGCCAGTTCGTTGGCGACCGTTTGCGCGATGCAACGACAACCCAGCGGTATATTTTCTGTGCCACGATTAAGAAAGGTTTGATGAAATAGCAGTCAGTGTCGCTCTGAGATTTTGCAAGGCCGGCAGTTTTGGCAAAGTGACTTCAACGGCCATATTATCGGGAGCGGGTTACGCAAACAGAGTGGAATCAGCGCGTCCATCGATGGCGAGCTTTATTACAAAACCGTGTGGCGCTGGAATGCACGCGAATCAAACAATTTGTGGCGTGCTACAAAAAAATCGACCCCAGAGGGAATTCCTTGGAATCGATTGTGACCGGCACAGTGGCAGCTTTCATGAAAAAATGTCGATGGATCCTAGAAAGTTACCTTGACATTGCCTTGCCAAGTTGGTCTAGTTACCGCCGCTATAGAGATTAAAGTTTGGAGCGCCGATCTGCGGGGCGACATGCGGATTATTTGGATTAAGCAGTGGACTGGATTCAACATATGCGCGGCTTGCGGCACCTGAACCGAACATTCCAGCATTGTCATAACCGTTTGACGACATCGCGGAGCCTGTCATGGAGGAACCGGTTGCAGAAGCGCCGGAAGTCGAGGATGGAGTGCTATAGCCACTTGCTGGTGTAACTGCATTCGGTGCTGAAGTCGTGTCGCCTTGAACTGGCGAGCTTGTCATATTGGATGAACCCGAATGACCGTTGTTGACTGGTGCTGAGCCCATCAAACCCCTGTTGGCTGAAGGTATCGTTGATGATGGCACTGAATTAATTGTCGGCGCAACAGTTGATGAAGTTGTCACACCATTATTCATGGTTTGTGCGAATGAAGCGGATGCAGCGACGATTGCAAAGACTGCAACAGGATACTTATAGCGGTTAATCATAATTGTGATCTCCTGTAATTGAAACAAAGATGGTGCCCAAAGGCGTGACTGAGACTTTACGCTTTTATATCAATATGGCTGTCGGAATTTTTCTGAATGTTTCGTAGGAATCAAGGTCAATCTGTAACCTTTTGAAACCTCGCTGTTTCGTCAACAACTTACTCAAACGGGTTTATCTGTATGGCACAAATTGATCCTTCTGGCTGGCGAGAAATTGCCGTTACCGGTGCAGCAGTGCGGGAAATGGAGACGCTCACATTATTCGAGCACGCGTTGGCAAATGCTTACCGCGTGTTGCATGGTGTTCACTGGACAAGGATCGAACAAGGGTTTTCAGCATTTGGCGAAATTGATTTCATCATCATTGCGCCAAACGGTCGAGTGCTGGTAATCGAGCAAAAAACCGGCTTCTTGCAGGAGACACCCGGTGGTCTCGTTAAAAATTACGATGGCAAACATCGCAATGTGCATACAGAAATATTACGAACAATTGCGCAGTTGCGAACGCGGTTTGAACGTAACGGCGCAACGCTATCCATCGATTATTTGCTGTATTGCCCAGATTACCGGGTAGAAAATTTTGCAATGGCAGGCATTGATGAGAGCCGCATCATCGATGCTCCCAAGCGTGATCACTTGCTAAAAGCCATCACCAACATTTTGCCGCTTACACCGATAACGCCCGAATACAAAACAGTCTCGCGTTTTTTTAGTGACACGCTTAATCTCACGCCCGACCCTAGTGCGCTGATCGGCCAGGCCAGGCAACTTGTCACCCGGCTTTCGGGCGGCTTGGCAACCTGGGCACGTCAGTTAGAATTTTCACCCTACCGGCTACGCGTCATTGGCACGGCGGGCAGTGGTAAAACACAGCTCGCCCTGGCGGAATTTCAGGCGGCGCTTGATGCGGGCAAAAAGCCGCTTTATGTTTGCTACAACCGTCCGCTTGCCGACCATTTCCAGCAGCTTGTTTCACAGGCCGGTCGCGTAGCGACCTTTCATATCTTGTGCGACAGCTTTGCTCGCGAACAAGGCACCGTACCTGATTACACCCTGCCGGGTGTATGGACCACCCTGGAACATTTGATTGCCAAGGCGGAGATTCCTGGGCACTGGCAATTTGATGTCGTCATTGTGGATGAGGGGCAGGATTTTTCCCAGCATTGGAAGGATATCGTTTTACGGTTACTACACCCCAAAGGCCGGGCAATCTGGCTCGAAGACCCGATGCAAAACCTCTATGGTCAGCAACCTTTGGAAATGACCGGTTGGGTCGCCCTCACGGCAAAGACAAATTATCGCAGCCCACGGCAGGTCGTCGATATGCTTGCGCATTTTGACTATTCCGCGCACCCCATTGAAGCGGCGAGCCCGTTCATCGGCGAGGACGTCGACATGCTTTCATATGGTGATGGCGATACCGATGCGATGCTGGAGAAGACAAAACAGGCAATCACCCGGTGTCTCGGCGCGGGCTTCAATCGCAACGACATTGCCGTGCTTTCCTTCCGAGGCCGGGAAAAGTCGACGGTATTGAATTTGGATGTATTGGGCAAGCACGTTTTGCAATCTTTTACTGGAAACTATGATCTGTTTGGCAAACCAATTTTTCGCAAAGGCGATCTCTTGGCAGAATCTATTTACAGATTCAAGGGCCAGGCAGCACCTGCAGTCGTTTTTACCGAAATTGATTTTGACGTGCTAGATGAGCGAACATTTCGCAAGCTTTTTGTAGGCATGACGAGAGCGAACCTAAAGCTGGTCATGGTGTTGAGCGATCGCGCTAACCTGATTCTTCAACATCGGCTACGCGGTTTAGCCAATAGTAAGTAGCTCATACATAGTGCGCGTTTAACAAAAAACCGCCGGGTTTCCCAGGCGGTTTTTTGTCATGCACATTATCTTACGCAGCAAAGCCGGGTTTTGACGCAGTTACTCCGCAATGCCGGTTTCGATATCGTAATTACTTAGCAGCAGCTTTACGGCGACGTGCGGCAAAGCCAGCAACTAAACCGCCCATTGCCAACAATGCCAGTGAACCTGGCTCTGGCACAACGCCAGCAGCGCCCTTGACTTGGCCGGCTGACTGAACGGTAAAGCCATTGCGTGCAGCAGCACCGTCGACGTCATCAAACGTCGTCGTCAAGAAGAAATCGCGGTTCACGCCATTGCCATCGCTCAGCGATGATGTGTTGAAAATATCAAACGCCGTGCCGCCTGTCAGATCGATAAAACCACTACCAACGCCTGCGAAACCAGTGTTAGCAAAAACTGATTGATAAGTTGTAGCTGTATCGCCAGCAATCACGCCTGGAACAAATACACCTGTCAGGTAAGGTGTGCTGCCACTGATGCCTGGGTAAAGATTATTGTTCAGGTCCTTATCACCAGCAACGACAGTAGGACGCAGGGCTGGATTGTAATCAGTTGCGTTCTTGTACACGTTAAACGTGCCATTAACAGCGTTAGCGATCGTGGTCAGCGGGGAACCAGTACGGGTGATGTCACGAACAACTGACACGTTGGTGTCGACGATGTTACCAAAAATACCAGTCAGGAAACCATCAACGCCACCAGCTTGAAATACCGTTGCGCCAGTTGTTGAATTGGTGATACGTGCAACGGAGAAAATGCCCATGGTGTCAGCCGATGTGTTGACCGAACCAAAACTACCTGGTGCAGGTGCAGCAGCGGCGCTGTCGCAAGCTGCTGCAGTGGTGCACTTCAAGCCAGCTGTTTCGCCGTAGCCTGTTGTGCCTGAATCAAAGTTGTCGATGGTAAATTTATACTCACCAGCGCTGATGACGAACGCATTAGCTGCGCCGGTTGCACCAAGGGTCAAAACGACTGCTGCAACTGCTGAACGGATGGTGCTGATCTTCATAAAAACTCCATAAACTGGTGAAAGCCCACATGGGTACCTTCTCATACAAGCATGGAGCGTGCCAAGTTCTCACATTCTTTCAACTATCTGATTTCATACGTTTAAAAACATTTTCTTAAAAACGTTAAAAACAAAGTGTAAATAATCTCGACACCGAGCTTGTAACTAATTGTAGTATTTAATTGAACTTTCAGTAGGTTTTTGTCGGACCAGCATTATTTTGGTGAATCCTGCAATATAACCATAGTAGATAATTTGATTGTGGTTTTCGTATCATTGGCAAAGCGCCCCTTCCACAAAATTTTTAATAGGTCATGATGAAAAATTCACCAACATTGTTTGAGCCAATGCGCATTGGCGATATTGAGCTTGCCAACCGGATCGTCATGGCGCCACTTACCCGCAGCCGTGCGGATGAGGCAGCTGGCGATATTCCAGGCAGCGAGATGAACATTGAATATTATCGCCAGCGTAGCGGTGCCGGACTGATCATCAGTGAAGGCACGCAAGTGTCCCCAGGGGGAAAAGGTTACATGGCAACGCCTGGCATTTATTCGGAGCAGCAGGTAGCGGGTTGGGGTTTAATTACACAAGCTGTACACGCGGCGGGCAGCAAAATTGTTGCGCAGATCTGGCATGTCGGGCGTGTTACCCATCCGCTATTAACTGGCGGTGTGCAGCCTGTCGCCCCCTCGGCAGTGCAACCTGACGCACTGGCTTATACACTTAGTGGCAAAGTGGCCTTGCCAGAACCGCATGCACTCGAATTGAGCGAAATAAAACAAGTTGTCGAGCAATATCGCCACGGTGCTGCCAACGCCATGCGTGCAGGCTTTGATGGCGTGGAAATTCATGGGGCAAACGGCTACTTGCTCGACCAGTTTTTACGCGATCGTACAAATCAGCGTACCGATGACTATGGCGGCTCGGTCGAAAACCGGTGTCGTTTTGTATTGGAAGTTGTTGATGCAGTTGCCGCTGAAATTGGCGCCGGCAAGGTTGGCATCCGTTTATCACCGGTCACACCGTTTAACGACATGTCGGACACTGCGCCGCAAGCGATTTTTGGCCATTTAATTGAACAATTAAATGCACGCGGCATTGCTTTTATTCATTTTATCGAAGGTGCAACTGGCGGTTCCCGGGACGTGCCCGGCTTTGATTACGCATGGGCGCGCAAGACATTCAAAGGTGTTTATATTGCCAATAATGGTTATGACCGCGAGATGGCAATCGATGCAATCGCATCGGGACGCGCAGATGCAGTGGCGTTCGGGCGTCTTTTTATTGCCAATCCTGATTTGGTACACCGACTCAAAGTCGATGCCCCATTAAACGCGCCGAACCCGCAAACGTTTTATACCCCAGGAGAAATTGGCTATACTGATTACCCGGCTATGGAAAGCGCTGTCTAATCGAGATATCGCCCTTTATGCTTTCAAACGGTAGCCGGTTCGAAATATCCACCATATCGTGACAAAACACAGCATGAGAAATACTAGAATTGCGCTGAGGCTAAGACCGATGCTGACATCTGCAACACCATAAAAACTCCATCGAAATCCACTGATCAGATACACCAGTGGATTGAACAATGTAATTTTTTGCCAGAAGGGAGGCAACATATTGATTGAATAAAAGCTGCCTCCCAAAAATGTCAGTGGCGTGATCAGCAATGAGGGAATGACTTGTAATTTCTCGAAGCCGTCCGCCCATATGCCGATAATAAAGCCGAACAAACTGAACGTCACTGCCGTTAACAACAAAAAGGCAAGCATCCACATCGGGTGTGCAACCTGAAAATCTACAAATAATCGCGCCGTGACTAGGATGATCAACCCTAGTATCGCCGATTTTGTAGCAGCCGCACCTACATACCCGATCACTATTTCAACCACGGAGATAGGCGCTGAAAGCACTTCATAGATCGTGCCTGCAAACCTCGGCATGTAAATGCCAAATGATGCATTCGAGACGCTCTGCGTCAGAATTGCCAGCATGATGAGCCCAGGAATGATAAATGCCCCATAGCTCACACCGTCAATCTGCCCCATACGCGAACCGATTGCCGACCCAAAAACAATAAAATACAGCGACGTGGAAATGACAGGGGACGCAATGCTTTGCATCAGCGTGCGCCAGGCACGCGCCATTTCAAAAAGATAGATTGCGCGGATTGCCGGCATATTCATCGGGGCTTCTCCACAAGGTTGACAAAAATTTCTTCAAGTGAGCTTTCGGTCGAGCGCAAATCTTTAAAATCGATGCCATGGTCGGCAAGTTGCCGAAGCAAGTCGGCGATGCCGGTTTCTTTACTTTGCGCATCGAAGGTATAGATTAATTCGTTGCCGTCGTCGGCAAGTGCCAAGGCGTGCGAGGAAAGCTGCGCCGGAATATGCTGCAAGGGCTGATGTAAATGAAGCCGTAGCTGCTTTTTACCAAGCTTGGCCATCAAAAGCGCTTTTTCTTCCACAAGGATAATTTCGCCATTGCTGATAATGCCAATCCTGTCGGCCATTTCCTCAGCTTCTTCGATGTAGTGGGTCGTGAGAATGATTGTGACGCCTTTGCTTCGAAGCTCACGCACCATATCCCACATGTCGCGACGTAGAACGACGTCTACCCCGGCAGTCGGTTCATCGAGAAATAAAATCTGCGGTTCATGTGACAACGCCTTGGCAATCATGACGCGCCGTTTCATGCCACCGGAAAGTGTTCTGATCGTTGCATGCCGCTTTTCCCAGAGCGACAGTGTGCGTAGCACCTGTTCGATATAAGCCGGGTTTGCCGTCTTACCAAATAGGCCACGGCTAAAATTGACCGTTGCCCAAACTGTTTCAAATGCATCCGTAGAAAGTTCCTGCGGCACCAACCCGATCTTCGAGCGCGCACCACGAAAATCAGTGACGACGTCGTGGCCATCAGCCAGCACCATGCCAGAAGTAGGATTAACGATCCCGCAAATAATGCTAATTAGAGTGGTCTTGCCTGCGCCGTTAGGGCCCAGAAGCGCGAAAATTTCCCCTCGATGGATGTTGAGATTGATATTTTTCAGTGCTTGGAAACCGGAACGATACGACTTGCTAACGTTATTGATTGAGATAATAGATTGCACTGGCTTCCTGAACAATGAACAGTCGATATCGACGAATACCGCTTCGAAAATTGCGTCAATCATACGATCATTTTCATCAGCAAGCATCATGCTGAAATTACCATCTTGCATTTGCAAAGCAACCAGATGATAGACACTGCATGTGGCGCTCTCCTGCCGGAAAGCTGTGGCAATTGCAGCACTATTATGGAAAAACAGGTAGTGTATAAAATTGCTACGATCAATTAAAACTTATTTTATGCAATGAACCAACCGGCCCCGCTCAATTCTGCGCCCATCTCCGATTCTGCTCGACGCCGCAACCTGTACCTTATCAGCGCAGCAGTGCTGACCGGGCTAGTCTTGTTATTCGTAGGCAGCCACGCTTGGCTTTCAGCTGTTGATGAACGCATCGCAGCTGCCTTGCGCGGCGGCACAATGGCAGCAGTTGCTACCATGCTCGGCACCTTGCCGGTTTTGCTCTCTCAGCAATTTTCGCAGCGTATTTTTGATACCTTACTTGGCTTCGGTGCTGGCGTTATGCTGGCTGCCTGCGCTTTTTCCTTGATTATTCCCGGGCTTGCCGCAGCTGAAATGCAAGGAATGGGCCCATGGTCATCCGGTTTGGTTGTCAGTGCCGGCATTTTGCTGGGCGGCGCAATGTTGCTGGTGATCGATCGCCTGGTGCCGCATGAGCATTTTGTGAAAGGGCTAGAAGGATTGCCGGCGCAAAAGTTGAAGCGCACTTACCTGTTTATATTGGCCATCGTATTACATAATTTTCCGGAAGGCTTATCGATCGGTGTGGCGTTCGGTGGTACTGACCAGGTTGGCGCCATGGCGCTTGCAACCGGCATTTCCATTCAAGACGTGCCAGAGGGACTAGTGGTAGCGCTTGCCCTGCGTGGCGTTGGATACACTCGACTACGTGCGGTTGGGTTGGGCGCTGCTTCCGGGTTGGTGGAACCTTTGGCCGCGGTGCTGGGCGCAAGTATTATTGGCGTATCGGCCGTGTTGTTGCCCTGGGGATTAGCTTTTGCCGCTGGCGCCATGCTGTATGTGATCAGCCATGAAATTATTCCTGAATCCCACCGCGCCGGCCATGAGGCGTTTGCGACAGGCGGGTTGATGATCGGCTTTGTACTAATGATGTTGCTTGATACGGCTTTAGGCTAACTGCAAAACATATGGTCGCCTTAACTGCCCAATCAGGGCGCTTTACCAGCCAAGTTTAGTAATAACACGCCGATCAAAATAGCGATCAAGCCGGCAACCTTGTAAAACGTCACAGACTCGCCTAAAAAAAGGACGCCGATTAAAGCAATGATCGCCAGCCCTGCACCACTCCAAATGGCATACACAATGCCGACTTCCTGGGTTTTAAGCACCTGCGCCAACATGTAAAACGATATGCCATAGCCGATTACCACCAAAATCGATGGCGCTACTTTGGTAAAACCCTCTGAAAACTTCAAGGCAGTCGTGGCACACAATTCTGCGCCGATTGCAATTGCCAACATGACCCAAGGATGCATAATTCTCTTTCTCTTATTAGACCAATGAGCCAGCACAATTGCTTACAAATCTGGCAAACCACACCTGCAGATTATATTGATACAATGCAACTCCACCGCAATTTCATCGCCGGTTCGCGGTTTTTTAGTTCATACACAGGAGTATCAATGTTTTTAACAAAATTTTCCCGGTCTACCATTGCATCGGGCTGCGCCTTGTTAGTGTTGACCGCCTGTGGCGGCGGTAGCGGTAGCAGCAGCAATACGTCCGGAAGTGGTAACTCCGGCGCTACTGGCACGGCAACTATTTCTGGCACCGTAACTGGATTTGGTAGCGTCATTGTTGACGGCCAACGTATCGACAATCGCGGCATTGCTGCCGCACGCGAGTTTGATGACGGCAGTATTCGCGTCGTTGCACTGAAACTGGGCCAACATGTCGAGGTAGAACATGATGGTAACCTTGTTGCGCGCAAAATTCTCGTTAGTGCAGAAATTGAAGGCGCAGTTACTGCAGTTAATATTGCGACCGGCACCGTAAACGTTTTAGGGCAAACAATCTCAATCAATACGGATCCCGCCCTTGGCCCGGTTACGCTGTTTGATGCCCCTTACACCAGCTTGGCAAATGTCGCCGTCGCTGACATTGTAGAAATCTACGCGCTGATCAAAACCGACGCAGCCGGCAAAGTCACGTTTCAAGCAACCCGTATCGAGAAAAAGGTTGCCGAAGAAGAAAATCGCGTCAAAGGCTTTGTATCGGACCTATCGCCTGGCGCCACGACATTTAAGATTGGCGATTTGACGGTCGACTATTCCAGCGCCCGTCTGCAACCATCGGGAGTACTGCTGGCGAATGGTAGCGAAGTCAAGGTGACGTTACCCGCACGGACGGTGGCCACTGGTGCCGCAGTCAAGGCGTTAGTAGTGAAGGTCAAGAATCGTAAGATTGAAAGCGAAGGAAAGATTGCCGAACTTGGCGGTGCTATTTCAAGCTTTGATCCGGCTGCCAAAACGATGCGCATTAACGGTGTGTTGGTAGATTTGGCGAGTGCGTCATTCAAGCAAAACGGCCGAAGCATTGCTGATTTGAGGACTGGTGTATATGTCGTGGTCAAAGGTACGTATGTTTCAACAAACACAGGTGCTGTTTTAAGCGCTTCAACTGTCGTTATTCGTGGTGTCGATCAGGAGAAAGAAAACGAAGTGGAAATTCACGGCACGATTCTCAATTTTAAGTCAGCTGCCGATTTCACCTTACGAGGCGTTCGCATTAATGCCAGTGGCGCAAGGATCGACGATTCCTGCGGTTCATCGGTGCGTCTGGCCGACGATTTACAAATCAGCGCCAAAGGAAATTTGCAGCCTTCTGGAGTGGTGCTGGTGAAAAAAATCGAATGCGAGACGGTCCAGGAAGGACAGTCTCATGTCGAACGTGAGGGCGTTGCAGGCCGGATAGATGCAGCTGCTTCGACGTTTTCTTTAACGACGTTCAGGGATATTGTGGCTGTACGATTTAGTGCTGCCACCACATTCGTAGGCGTAACGCCAACAACGCTGGACGGCAAACGCCTTGAAGTCGAGGGTACGGTGGTCGCTGGTGTCCTCCGTGCAGAGAAAATCTCACTCGAAGACTAGTAGTTTTCTTTGGTGATTCAAACCCCTGATGCGCCGATTGCGTGCATCAGGGGTTTTTTTATATAAAGCTGAAAAGTCAATTGCCGGTCACATACAGGCGTTAAAATCGCGCGATTAAAATAGCAATGCAATAAAAAAGGCGATAGCAGATGAGACAATCTTTCCAGGCCGATGCTGCGCGCTACGCCCTGTATTTCACGCCACCTGTAGCAAACCTTTGGTGGCAATCAGGTTCCCGGTGGCTTGGGCGAGACGCCGCCATGCCGGCAACTACCCCAGCTCCCCAACAACCGGATGTGCCGGGCCTGACGAGCCACCAAATGCAGGTGCTTACTGCAAATCCCCGGCACTACGGTTTTCATGCAACGTTGAAAGCACCATTTCTATTGGCGCAAGGATTTACCCAAGACCAACTGCTTTCCATGGCTGAAGCATTTGCCCGGACAGAGCGGCCGCTTGTAATGCCCAAGCTGCAGGTGCAGCAGCTCGATGCTTATCTGGCACTATGCTTTGCAGATCGCGCTGACGACATCAGTGCGCTGGCAATGCGTTGCGTGGCACATTTTGATGCACTGCGGGCTGCGCCACACACGGCCGAAATTGCCAGGCGGCGACATGCTGGATTGTCGGCACGCCAGGAACAACTATTGGCTAGATGGGGCTATCCTTTTACCGAAGAACTTTATCGGTTTCATATGACGTTGACCGGCAACTTGCAGGGCATCGATGCGGCAACTATCGCTACCCTGCATGATGCCGCAGTAACCCATTTTCAAACAGTCATTGCTGAGGAGGCACCAATGCTGGATGCACTCACCGTGTGCATTGAACCGGCACCTGGAGAGCCATTTTCAATTCTTCAACGGTTTCCTTTTCCTTCGGCCAAAGCTGCCGCGACAACACAGCGGGGCCGATTGTTTTACATGGTTGGTCCTTCGGGCGTCGGCAAGGATTCATTGTTGCAGTGGCTGCAGCAGCACTTGGGGGACAATACACGTACCGTCTTCGCACGCCGCGCCATCACCCGCGAGCCGCATCCCTGTGAGCTGCACGAAGCAATCGATACCGACACGTTTTGGGAACAGGTGTGCCATGGGGAATTTTTAATGTTCTGGCAAGCCAATGGTGCCTGCTACGGCGTGCGGCGCGAAATCGAAGCCGACATGCGTGCCGGCCGCGACGTCATCGTCAACGGGTCCCGTGCTTATGCGCCATGTGTACAACAAGCCTTCCCGCAAGCGCAAATCATTTGGATCACGGCAGATCCGGAAACGATCTCGCGCCGCTTGATCGCCCGCCAGCGTGAAACCGGCGCTGCACTCATCGAGCGAGTCAGCAAAGCCACCATGAATACGCCTCCTGCAGACAAAAATGTCATCGCGATCGATAACAGTGGCGCACTGGATATCGCTGGCGCCAAGCTATTGTCACTGCTACAACGTTCGTAAATTTTGGGGCCTTGCTAAAAACATACAAATAGATTGCATCGAACCTGTTTTTTAATTAATTTAATTAAAAATTTGAAGTTTTTAATTAAATTAATGACGGTTTAACGAAAATATGACGCAAGCGGCTCAGATTTTTGCATTGCTTGACGACAGTAACGCCAGCGCCGCCCTGCCGACATCACGCCTCTATACAGGATATGTGCGCACGCTGGCGTGTTGGCATATTGAAGAATTCGACGCTTTGTTGGCAACGATGCAGCAATCCATCGAAACCGGCCTGCACGCTGTCGGGTTGTTCGCCTATGAACTAGGCGCCCTAGCCCATGGCATTGATCCGCTTCCTTCTAAAAAACCGTTAGCGCAGATACTGCTTTTTTCACGCTGCGAGCACTTGTCGGCTGCTGCAGCCGGGCAATGGCTTGCACAACGCGCCGCATGCGAGAACAACGCGCTAGGATGCGAGCAAATCAATCCGAATGTGCTCACCGTTGCAGGCGTTGCCAATGTCGTGCCGGATGTTGACGAAGCTACTTTTAATGATGACATCAGTCGTATTCATAACTACATTGCGGCTGGCGACGTATATCAAGTCAACTACACCTACCGATTGCATTTCGATATTTACGGGAGCGCATTGTCGCTTTACCGGCGGCTGCGTCAACGCCAGCCGGTACCGTTTGGCGCGTTTGTCATGCTGCCGGATGGGCAAACAGTGATGTCGTTTTCACCCGAACTATTTATCAGTCATGTCGAGGGCAAATTGACGGCGCGCCCAATGAAAGGTACGGCGCCGGCCAGCGACGATCATGAAGCGGATGCCAACCAAGCAGCTTTGCTCGCGGCAGATGAAAAAAATCGCGCTGAAAACCTGATGATCGTCGATTTGCTGCGCAATGACCTTGGCCGTATCGCCTGGACCGGATCGGTCACGGTGCCGTCGTTGTTCGATGTCGCCAGATACGGCAACGTCCTACAAATGACGTCGACGATTTGCGCGACGTTGCGCCCCGACGTATCCCTATCGGAAGTCTTTTCAGCATTGTTTCCATGTGGCTCGATCACCGGCGCACCAAAACGCCGCAGCATGCAAATCGTTAATGAAATCGAGACTAGCCCCCGTGGCGTCTATACCGGCGCCATTGGCTGGTTCGATCGCTCTACCCAACCGGCACGCATTGGCAATTTCGTCTTGGCCGTGCCGATTCGTACCCTGCTCGTGGATGCGCCAACCGATAGCGGCCTGCTTCGCGGTGAAATGGGGCTGGGCGCCGGTATTGTGCACGACAGCCGGGCTGCGGCGGAATATGCAGAATGCCAACTCAAAGCCAGCTTTCTGGTTGATGCGCCTCCAGGCTTCGACTTATTTGAAACCTTGTATGTAACGCGAGAGGAAGGCTACCGCCACTTGGCGTTGCATCTCCAACGCCTGCAACACTCAGCTACTTATTTCGGTTTTAAACACGACATCAAAGTGATCCGTACCGCATTGGAAGCGGCTCACCTAGACTTACACCCGGCAACGCCCTACCGGGTGCGCCTTACATTAAAATTTGATGGCACGTGCACCGTGCGCAGTGTGCCACTGGAGACTATCGCGCAGGTCGTGGGGTTGCTTCTGGCTACGGAACCGGTTGCCCTTGACAAGCAACTCTTACATCACAAAACGACCCAACGCGCGCAATATGACCGCGCATGGCAACAAGCTGAAGCACAAGGTGCTTTCGATATGCTTTTTCAAAATGCACATGGACAATTAACGGAAGGAGCGCGCAGCAACCTGTTCCTAAAAATCGACGGGCGCTGGTACACACCGCCGCTTGAGGCTGGCGTTCTGCCGGGAGTGATGCGCAGCGTTTTGCTTGCCGATCCGGATTGGGCAGCAACAGAACGTCACTTGGCGCCGTCCGACCTGGCCCATGCTGAAAAAATCATCCTATGTAATGCCCTGCGAGGCGTATTGGAAGCGCGCATCGCCACCTAAAAATTTGTTCAGGGCAACCAGTATTCGGTTATATGCTATCAATCCTGCTCTCAACTCATCGTCTTCATGCGCCCTGCCGACATTGCACGCCTGGTTTTGCTTGCCGCAATATGGGGCGCGTCATTTTTATTCATGCGTATATTGGCGCCGGTGCTGGGTGCTATATGGACTGCTGAAATACGGGTAGCCATCGCTTCTGTAGCGATGCTGTTGTTCATGGCTGCTACGAGCCAGCCGCTGAATTTTTCTCGGCACTGGCGGCAATATCTGGTGCTTGGCGCCTTGAATGCTGCCTTGCCGTTCATGCTGTTTTCTTATGCGGCGCTAACGCTACCGGCGGGCTACTCGGCAATCGTCAATGCAACCACGCCATTATGGGGAGCTTTGCTCGGCGTCATCGTGCTGAGTGAATCGCTGCAGCCGCGCAAAATTCTCGGATTATTGATCGGCGTTGCCGGCGTTGGACTGTTGGTACGCCTAGGCCCTGTAGTATTTACGAGCAAAGTTTTGATGGCGGCTCTTGCATGTTTGGGCGCGGCATTTTGCTATGGCACTGCAAGTGTTTATTCAAAAAAGAAGTCTCTTGCGCTGTTGCCTTCACAGATGGCAACAGGCTCGCACATCGGCGCAGCATTGTTGCTCATGCCCCTCCTGGCGATTGCGCCTACTCCACAAACGGTAACGCCTTTCATTGTCTTGATCGGCTGCGCTCTTGCACTTCTATGCAGCGCCGTGGCGTACTTTATATTCTTTCGCTTAATTGCCGATATTGGCCCCGTCAAGGCACTGACGGTGACGTTTCTTGTTCCCCTGTTTGCACTGATCTGGGGCTTGCTTTTTCTTAATGAAACAATAGATTTAATAACGCTGGTTGGCTGTGCGTTGGTAGTGGCTGCAACATGGCTGGTGACATCCAGCGGGAAAATTATCAAAGCAACACCATGAGCTGATGACTTTTTTACTCCACCAATCTAATAGCTAAAATCTATCAATTTCATTATTAAGTTTTATTTTTTCTATCTATAAGCACACCCTATAATTCGTTTCATCAGCACCGAAAAACTTTTCTGTAACCCATGGAGATCACTTTGTCTACAGAAGCCAAATGCCCGTTTGCCAGCACTACTTCCGAGCGCACCGTTCCAAAAATCCGCTCCAATGCCAATTGGTGGCCTAACCAGCTGAGTCTGGGCATCTTGCATCAGCACTCGGCGTTGTCCAATCCAATGGAAGCCGGGTTCAACTATGCTGCCGAATTTAAAAGCCTTGATCTAGATGCTGTTGTCCAGGACTTGCACGTCTTGATGACCGATTCACAGGCCTGGTGGCCTGCCGATTATGGCCACTACGGGCCGTTTTTTATCCGAATGGCCTGGCATAGCGCCGGCACCTATCGCGTTGGTGATGGCCGTGGCGGTTCTGCTTCGGGCACGCAGCGTTTTGCGCCGTTGAATAGCTGGCCCGACAATGGCAACCTGGACAAGGCACGCCGGCTTCTGTGGCCGATCAAGCAAAAATATGGCCGCAAAATCTCGTGGGCAGATTTGTTTATCCTGGCCGGCAATGTGTCGTTGGAATCAATGGGATTCAAGACCTTTGGCTTTGCCGGTGGACGCGAAGATGTGTGGGAACCAAAGGAAGATATTTATTGGGGCCCAGAATCCGAATGGATGGGTGACAGTCGTTACACAGGTGACCGCAAGCTGGAAGGTCATCTGGGGGCGGTCCAAATGGGCCTGGTGTATGTGAACCCCGAAGGGCCAAACGGCAACCCCGACCCGGTCGCCTCGGCCCGTGACATCCGTGACACTTTCGCACGCATGGCAATGAATGACGAGGAAACCGTCGCCCTGGTTGCAGGCGGACATACCTTCGGCAAATGCCATGGTGCGGCAGATCCTGGCGAGCATGTAGGTCATGAGCCGGAACGCGCCGACATCACTGACCAGGGGTTTGGCTGGAAGAACGCCCATGGCACCGGCTTTGGTGCCCACACTATCACCAGCGGCCTGGAAGGCGCATGGACTACCAACCCAATCAAATGGGACAACGATTACTTCGACATCCTGTTTAAATATGAGTGGGAACTGACCAAAAGCCCGGCTGGTGCCCATCAATGGAAGCCCAAGGACAACGCCGGTGCCGGATCTGTGCCGGACGCACACGATGCCTCGCTGCGGCATGCCCCCATGATGTCGACCGCCGATCTCGCCTTGCGCATGGATCCCGCCTATGAAAAAATTTCGCGGCGCTACCAGGCCAATCCACAAGAATTTGCCGATGCATTTGCCAAAGCCTGGTACAAGCTGACCCATCGCGACATGGGCCCTCTTTCACGCTACTTAGGCCCGCTCGTCCCCGGGCAGCCACAGTTATGGCAGGATCCGATTCCGCCGGTGGATCATCCGTTGGTAGAAGCGCAGGACATTGCTGCCTTGAAAGCAAAGATACTTGCTTCATCCTTGTCTATCTCTGAACTGGTGACCATGGCCTGGGCATCTGCTGCAACCTTCCGTGGCAGTGATCGACGCGGTGGTGCGAACGGTGCCCGCATACGCCTTGCACCACAAAAAGACTGGGAAGCCAATCAACCGGCGCAATTGGCAAAAGTGCTGGCAGTGCTTGAAAAGGTCCAGCAAGAGTTCAATGCCTCCCAACATGGCGGCAAGAAAATCTCGCTTGCAGACCTGATCGTCTTGGGGGGATGCGCTGCGCTCGAAGCTGCTGCAAAAAACGCCGGACAATCGGTCGAGGTGCCTTTTTCACCCGGCCGCATGGATGCGTCTCAAGAACAAACCGACGTCGAGTCCGCGGCCGTACTCGAACCCGTAGGCGATGGGTTTCGTAACTACTGCCGCAAGGGATTGGAATCGTCTGCGGCCGAGCTACTGGTGGATCGAGCGCAGTTGATGAATCTAACGGCGCCGGAAATGACGGTACTTATCGGCGGCATGCGTGCACTGAACACCAACTTTGATCAATCCAGTCACGGTATTTTTACCAAACGACCCGGCACATTGACCAACGATTTCTTTGTTCATCTGCTCGATATGAATACGAAATGGCAGGAATCGGCTGCTTCGAAAGATATTCTTGAAGGCCGCGACCGGACAACCAATGACTTGAGATGGACAGGCACTATCGTTGATCTGGTTTTCGGCTCGAACTCACAACTGCGCGCCTTGGCCGAAGTCTACGCATGCAGTGATTCAGGCCCGGTTTTCATCCGTGACTTTGTCGCCGCCTGGAACAAGGTGATGAATCTCGACCGCTATGATCTTGCCTAAGACGTAGTAGCTGATTTGGGAGCCCTGTGAAAAGCAATTTCCACAGGGCGTTGCCTTGGTTTTCTCAGATTCCTAAGCCTCCTAAGGCTATAAACACCTTTTACACCGTAAACATCGCCTATGAATAGAGCGCGACTAATCTGGCTGCACCGGTTTAATTGCACAATCTTTTCGGTTGTGGTCGCGGAAGACTCGGGTGAAACGTGGCGCCCAGTTAGAACATATTCCTGTAAGGGTCGGCTGCTTAATTTGTTCCGAGCAGACAGCGTTTCAAACATCACAAATTTCGATTTTTTTAAAGTATTTTTGCGACAACTTTTTAGCAACATACAAAAAATTCCAGCAAAAATAAAGAAGTCGGGGTCTGGCACTCACCTTAATGCGGAAGTCGATTCTCAGATCGCAGCGGCAGTTGATGCGCTGCAGAAATTGCGAGTTGTTGTTCGAGCAGCGCAACGCCACTCTAACTGGATCAAAAAACAGTGCGGTGTGACAGGTGCTCAGCTATGGCTGATGCATGAGCTGCATGCGACACCTGATTTACGGGTTGGCGATCTGGCAGAACGGCTTGCCATCCACCAGACTACAACGAGCAATATGCTCAATAGCCTCGTCCGGCGCAAATTGCTGGTGAAAAAGCGCGAAAGCACCGACCAGCGCGCCATCACCTTGGCGCTGACCAGAAGAGGCAGAGTGCTGGTTGCGAAAGCATCTAAACCGGCACGGGGCTTATTGCCCGAGGCGCTACATAACATGAGCCGGGTTCGGTTAAACGATCTGCGGCGCGGTCTACAGGGACTCTTGGATAAAATAGGCCGGACAGACGAAGCGCTTGGTAAGGAACCACTACCGCTTACGATGTAGCATAAATAGCGTCGCTGCGACCGCCCATAGCCATCGAATTGATGATTTTCCCGCAATCCAACGGTTTTGTTCGGCGTGGTTTAAACAGAAATATCCTACAGCGCAGAGCCTGAACCATGTTGGGCGTTGCTGATTACTGAAAGACTGCCGCCCGTTTCCATGACGACTGCGGCAATTTCTTCAAGTCCGCCTATGCCCTGCCGCCGCGCGGCACTACGCACCTCATCTGGAGTAACCCGTACCCGCTTCATCGCAATATGGTGAAACTGTCCGTTCTCGAACAAGATCGTCGGTGCTGTTTTGACAAACTCGCTGATTGAATGTGAACGCACAGATAGCCGGGTAATAATAAATTGAAGAAAAACCAGCGAGGCGATGGCGAACAGTCCGGAACTCAGCGCTACCGCACCACTGGTAAAAATTGTCGATAACGTCGAACCGAACGCAACTGTCACGACCAGGTCAAAATAATTCATCTTCGACAGCGTTCTGTTTCCGCTGATTCTGAATAAAAAAATGCAGCCAGCATATGCGAGCGTGCCGACTATCAAGATTCACGCAAGCTCCTGAAAATTTTCGAAAAACAACCATTCCCCCTTTTAACCTAATTTATCAAGCAACCTGCATTCGTTTCAACGCGTGATCATTTCACATTGGCACAAATGTATTTATTTGAAACAGCTTGCAACTTAGATAAATGTTTAAAGTCGGAAGTTATGTATCACACAAGAAAATGGTGGTTATTGGACGGAAAATGCGTTGCTGACTACCTGCGGGAGACTTTATCCAACGGTGTCAAAAATTTTCTGTAATGACCACCGTGCTTAGTTTTTCCAACCCGAAGGAGCAAAAAAGCTCTGCGTACTTTTAGAAGAGGAAACAAAAATGAGAAACATCATCAGCACTTGCGTAGCCACGGCATTTACTAGTTTTTTAGGGGCCAGCGTTGGGCTTGCACACGCCGAAACGCCAGCTTCGCAAACGCAAGGCACCCAGGCCTCAGGTAAGTCAATGGGAACCTTATCGACCACAAGTACTTCGTCCGGCAGCTCTGGCACATCGGGCGACTCTGCCGCAAGCAGTAAAAGCAAGCCGGTGGCACGTAACGAAATGGCCAAGCCAACTGCGGTGTTCATGCTGGTGCCAATTGAAATTGCTAACAGCGAAAGCGCTAAAAAAGAAGGCTGCTGGGCCAAAGTTTATGACAAAGAGAATTTCATGGGTGACCAGCTACTCGTAATGGGCCCCAACGCAATTGCGGACATGGATCAGGTTGGCCTTTTTGGGCAGAGCTGGGAAGATCGGGTAGAAAGCGTCGAACTGGGACCGAAAGCGACATTGACTGTATACGACAACGAAAATTACAAGGATATGGTCAAACAGTTCGAGCCGGGTCAAAGGATTGCAGACGTGAGCAAACGGACCGGATTCTTTGACGAGTTCTCATCGATCAAGTTGGAATGCAAAAAAACCTGATTGTTATTTTCAAATATCTTAGGAGAGCGCATGCCGGCGATGCAATTCGGCTAGTACGACTCCATCATGGCCGCAGTGGTGAGGCGCTGCGTGTTCGCTGGCCTGCTTATCGTAAAGACGTTTTTGAGTCGCCAATTATGCAGATTTAGCGTTAATCGACATTTAAAATTTTTAGGCCACCTGCAGGAAATGCTGGACGTAGCCCGAGTGCCGTTCATGCTAGAGGTTTGATTATCGGTGGCCTTGAGTCCGCTTGAACTCGCAACCTCTCTAGAAAAATGGCTTGATCCTGCTCGATAATTTCGGCATCAATATTAATGCGTTGGTAGCCAGTCTTGGTATCGGAGATATTGCATATGAAAAAGATATCGCGATTATCCAGCAGATATTCGGCTTGATGCAGGGGATCATTCATGAAAATGAACCAAAGGTGCGCTTTGACCGTGCGCATTTCAAAGGATACGGTGACAGCGCTCTATTATTTGAAGTCGTGTACTACGTGCTTTCGCCTGAATACAACCAGTACATGGACATTCAACAGAAAATCAATTTAGCGTTGTTGCGGCTTTTAAAAGACCAAGGCGTTGAATTCGCTTATCCAACCAGAACCCTTCATATAGTGCCGCCGATTAATATAGCGCGAGCTACAGAGAACGAGCTGCCGGCCGGTAAGATGTTCTCCCGCAGGTCGGCCAGTTAAGGACGCCTTGAGGGCTGCTCAAGACGATCTTCCAATTCCCCAATATAGGCTGCCAACGTATTGCCACTTTGCTCGATAGACTCTTGTAGATTCTTCTCAATAAGAGCCAAGCGCGTCGTCAAGTCGATCTGCCCTGCCGTTCTCTGCTCGGCATTTTCTTGAAGACGCGCTTCCATCACCCTTTGCAGTTCTGTCAGCCGCGATGCCTCTGTCGCATCTGCTAATTTGCGCTGTGCTTGCATTTCGAGCGAATGCTTTCGGCTTTCAAACAACATTGCTGTTTTTAAATGTGCTGCAAACAGCAGCGCAAGCATCACGGCAATTCCGGTCAGGCAAAGCATCACTAAACCAAGGGGAGCTTCCACTGACGTCACAATTAGCGAAAGCGATGAAGACGTGGTGAAACTCGCCCAATTGATCGCGGCGAAAACTGTGACCCCGATGATGTACAGCATGAGTGCCCAGGTAAGAAGATTCAAGATGCTTGCTCCAGATTGAGTATGAAAAAATGATGATTTGATGAAAAGTATGTGCAAACCCGATATATGTCAAACAAATGCAGGCAACCAGGAATGCTAGGCTGCCGTCATTTTGGCGCATTCAGTATTTTAACGACGGCTTGGTAACGCTCTTCAAGTGCACATCGATCTTGTGTTTCGGCAAAAGCTGTTCCAATCTTTGCACCGATCATGTCGGCATGTCGTCGCAATGCGAGGCGGTCAGTTTGTCTGCGAGCCATTGCAGTAAAAGGATCGTTAATGCCGGGCGAAAGGGCACAAACAGCAATTTCGACAAGCCGCATGGTAGAAAATTCAAAATCTTGCACCGGGGTTCGATGATGACCCAGTACAAACACCTTTTGTGCTTGTGTAATAAGCGCCGGCGACAAACGATCACCGGGCGAAGTGGTAATCAGAACGCTGCTGCGGATAATGTAATGCCATGGCGCCGCTCCAAACGAAAAATTAAATCAGCTTCCGAGGCCAATTTCACCAGTTGTTCCAGGTCGACTAATTGTAAATAACCCTCATGACCCGCTGAAATTACACCCGCGTTCCGCTCGAAACCTACCTGTAACTCACCGGACAAGGGTACCGACGTCGAGGTAGATCCGTTTGATGCAGGCTCCTCGGGAAATAGGCGGTTGGTTGTTTTATCTAAATCTACTGCAACGCGCGCAATAATTTTGTCCGCCTGGATCGACATTGCAAGGTGATGAATGAAATAAATCAACATCCAAAGGCTAGCGATAGCAAACATCGCTTCAAGCGTGGCGGAAACATGTGGCACAAACAGGCCTTCTTCGCCACGACGGATCGTACGCAGCACTAGCAGGCAATATAAAAAAGTGGCGATAAAGGTACCAAGCACTATTTGATTCGTACCATCACGCATGAAACTTCGTAATACGCGCGAGCCGAACTGCGAAGACGCCAACGACCGTGCCACTAGAGTTAATGAGAACACCACTCCCGCAATCGCAATCATTGAGTTAGCGATCGTTTGTAAGACCGCACTAGCGCCCTCGGCACCCCCGTTATAAATCCAGCTCAGGCTGTGAAGCTCATCTTGCGTGATTTCTCGATCCAGTTTCACGGTGATGAAGGCAAGAAGCATTGCACCGACTGCCATAAATGACGGCTTGAACCAAAAGCTCGCTCGTAGGGTTTCAAAAAAAGAAATTGAGTGGGTTTTCATTATTAGCGCAGATGGATAATAAATGGCGACTGCCGTGTGAGAGTAACCGCATTAACCCGCTTGGGCGAAGCGTTATATTTGCAAAAATACATTTTAGTTTTAAAACTCAATGGCAAATCTTGAACCTGATAAACAGCGACGGCGGTGGCTTACTGCAACGGCCGGGATGGGAGCAGTCGGTATCGTAGCAACGGCGATTCCGTTTGTAGAAAGCATGGCCCCAAGCGAAGCAGCCAAAGCTGCAGGCGCGCCGGTTAGGGTCGACATCAGCACACTGGCGCCGGGCGCGCTGCTTACTGTTAAGTGGCGTGGCAAGCCGGTGTGGATTTTGCACCGGACGCTGGCTATGCTTTCTAACTTAACCGGCCACGACATGCTGCTTGCCGACCCTATGTCTGCTCAGCCTCAACAACCAGCGCACGCAGCCAATCTCACGCGTTCGCGTCGTCCCTCACTGCTGGTATAGACTGGCATATGTACGCACTTGGGCTGCGTGCCGATCTTTCGCCCGGAGCCAAGTGCAACCGATCTTGGCGCAGATTGGCCGGGAGGCTTCTATTGCCCTTGCCACGGCTCGAAGTTTGATCTTGCAGGCAGGGTTTTTAAAAACCTCCCTGCCCCGTTAAATTTAGTAGTGCCGGAATATACTTTTCTAAGCGATACCCGTATTTTAATTGGGGCTGACCGTCAAGCCCCAGTCACCTGATGAGGCCACAATGCGCCATTTATTGTTAAAAAATGCCGACCTGCGCTCAGCAAATATTGCGTATGCCAGTTTCACTGGAGCATGTACATTAGGCTGCCGAGGATGTCTTTAACACCGCCTCCAACCGTCAATACTGATCAAATCGGTTTCTTTCGTTTAACGGTGCAGGCATGCAAAGCGTTTGCCCGTCATGATATGTCGACCTATGCCGCAGCACTGGCGTACCACATTTTATTTTCGCTTTTCCCGTTCATTATTTTTTTGCTCGCTTTTTTAAGTCACTTAAATTTAACGGAAGTTTTTATCTGGATCGAGAATCGGGCACAGCTTGTCTTTCCAGCTACGGCAATGCAGCAATTGCATCAAATTATTGGTGAAATACAAGTACCAAAAGCCGGTTTGTTATCCACCGGAGCGGTATTGTCGTTATGGCTTGCATCACGTGGTGTACGTGCCTTAATGACCGCTTTAAATGTTGTATTCGGCGCTGTCGAATCCCGACCTATATGGAAACGTATTCCAGTCTCAATCGTTTTCACACTTGGACTAGCGGCAATGGTCGTCTCTGCAACATTGTTGATGACCATAGGCCCAAAAGCTCTACAGTGGTTGAGTAATTTGTTTGGCTTAAAGACTTTTTTTGTGATTGCCTGGACGTGGCTGCGCTGGCCCACATTGTTGATCTTATTGATTGTAGGAGTTGCTACTGTGTACTACGCAGCACCAAACGTACGTCACCCTTTTCAATTAATTTCGGCTGGGTCTGTGTTGTCCGTGGTGGTCTGGGTTGTGGGCTCAGTCGGCTTTTCTTACTACATAGAGCATTTTTCCAGCTACAGCATCATGTACGGGAGCATCGGCGCCGTCATTGTATTGCTCCTGTATCTGTATCTCTCGGCCGCCGTCTTGCTGTTTGGTGCCGAAATGAACGCCATCGTCGAGCGAAACGTGTAGTAGTCACTGGGGTTGTTGAGCAAACCCGGGTAACCGGCCCCGACAATTGATTAATTTGAAATTTATGCAAATCATGCAAACCGAGCTTGAGATCGCCTACCAACGTTTTCAATCCATGGGCTTAAGTTTTGTAAAGCTTTTACCAAGCTTTTTAATTGGGCTCCTAGTACTGGTCTTATTCATATTTGCGGCGCGCGGCGTCAAATCCTTGGTCCAGCGTTTCAGTGCAAAGGGGCGACATCGTAATTTAGCGATGGTCTTCGGACGGTTAGCACAGTGGGGAATGCTACTGCTCGGCGTACTAATTTCGGTAACCGTTGCATTTCCATCTTTTACACCAGCTAATCTTATTAGTGCGCTTGGTATTACAGGCATCGCAATCGGCTTTGCTTTCAAGGACATTTTCGAGAATTTTCTCGCTGGTATCCTGATTTTGATTACGGAGCCGTTTCGTATAGATGACCAAATCGTTTTTGGTGCATTCGAAGGTACGATCGAACGAATAGAAGCTCGTGCAACGATGCTGCGCACATATGACGGTAGGCTTGTCGTCATACCAAATGCCGACCTTTTTAAAGGGTCGGTGATCGTTAATACGGCTTTTCCTATACGACGTCTTGAATACGACGTCGGAATCGGTAATGGCGACAATATTCAATCGGCTAAGAAAATTATGCTGGCTGCGATTCGTGAGGTGGAGGGTGTGGTAACCGACCCACCCCCCGATGCGCTCGTATTTGGATATGGCGATAGTAGCTTGACCATTCGCATCCGCTGGTGGATTAATCCTCCGCGACGCGCCGACGCGCTTGAAATTAGGGATCGAATACTTGAAAAAGTAAAAATTGCGTTGACCAACGCCGGAATCGATCTCCCCTATCCTACCCACCAAGTACTGTTTCACGATCAAACCGAGGAAACCGACGGCGACCGCTCGCACCAGCGTGAAGGCTGGCCAGCCGGGCAAAAAAATGTCCCGGCAGCACGTAGTATCGCTGGAGCATTGATTGACCGGACAAAATCAGACGCTTACTAATATTGGCAAAAAGCCAAGTAAATTACCCCCACCAGAAGTGGACAAGCATGTGGATAAGTACCCCTGACTACCTCGCAAGCCACGCCAGCATTGCGTTCGTGGAAAGTGCTATTAAAACAGGCAATCACTTCTTCACGCGTTAAATCTTATATTCTTGTCTCTTCAAGCCTGCCGAGCTAATTCGCCTCGAAACAATACGGGGCGAGTACCCGCCAGCCGTGCATCCGCACGACGACTGTCTACACCTGCAGCCCAGGCCGCCCGCGTTGTGCTACCGGGTTTCCCACAAAGGTCGGGTAACCCTTCGCTGTAAGGATTTTCATAACCGAAAAAGAATGCGATACCGATGGCAGTTGCAGTACGAAGCGGACGTGCTTGCATCAGCGCATCATAAGTTTGCTGTGCTTCTGGATTAGTAAATAAGCGTCGCATGGTGTCTCGTCTTGTAGGTGAGAAAAACCGGAGGTTGTAGGTGTACTGTAGCGCTCAGAAAACCTTTCATCAAGGCAACCACATGCATTACAGCCATATTTTTTGTATTTGTCTCTTCCATCCCACCTTCGGCCAAGTCATATACAGATTTGTCTGGTTTTAATCTACTCACATGACATCCTGATGAATCGACGCCGCCTACTCTTGTCTGCAATACCTGTTTTCCTCACATCGAACGTTTGCGCCACAATTGCACCAGAAATTAGCTAGCACTTCAGTCGCAACAACTGGGCACACTTTTTTTCCAACGCAAATGCTTGCGGCACTATCGTTGTGCTTGATGTTCGCCAGAAAAAAGAAGCTTTGTTCGTCCACAACGCACAGCATGCTATTGAGTGCTTCTCGCCCGCTTCAACATTTAAAATCCCCCACAGTCTGTTTGCATTGGATGCCGGGGTACTACGCACTGAGTTTGATGTTTTCCCCTGGGATGAGATTTGCCGCCCTGCCCCGGCTTGGAATACAGACCAGACGCTGCGCTCGGCGATGCGTCATTCCACCGCATGGGTTTATGAAAAATTTGCGCAGCAAATCGGTCAACAGCAGGCGCTTCAATACCTTGAAAGTATTGATTACGGCAACAAGCCCGTCACTGGTGACAAGCCGTTCTGGGTGGAAGGTGATTTGGCTATCTCAGCTTACGAGCAGATTGCATTTTTAAGAAAGCTTTACGCTAATACCCTGCCGTTTCAAGTTGCGCATCAGCGTCTCGTCAAGGACGTCATGACCAATGAAGCCGGTTCAAATTGGATATTGCGGGAAAAATCGGATGGTGGGTAGGCTGGGTCGGATGGCCCGAGGGACCGGTATTTTTGCCTTGAACATCGACATGCCGGACCGGCTAGGAGATTTAGCAAAGCGCCAGAAAATTGGGCGCGCAATTTTGCGCTCTATCAATGCCCTACCCTTATCCGGATAAAAATCGGCTGCGCTAAGACTTCAATCGCATGGCGTTATCTTTATTGCGGTTGATTAAGCTTGTGTCACTGCCGGCCAAAAATTGAAACAGCCGGCAGTAAAATGTGCCTGCAAGGTTTGGTCGTCTACATAACAATAAGACGCGTTATCAGAAGCGATCAATCCGGTAGTGGCGAGATAAGTATCTATCAATGTTGGGCCAAACCAGCTTACACCGCCCTGCTCAAATAGCACGCCATAAATTTCTTCCATACCGTCATCCCGGGTACAAAACACAATGCCCCGCTCCCCCTCCTCTGCGACCGTACCAAATTGCGTCGTTGTTGCGACGATAGCGCCGATGGTGAGGTAGCACCGGTAACGGTAACCTGCAGCCGGTGACTTTTGTAGCTTCGAAGTTTGTGCTCGCTGGTGTTTTGCTGTTGCTTCTTCAACCTGAATTTCCCGACGACGTAGATCCCGCGCTAAGTGGAGTAAATTTGGCAAGCCGAACAACGCATCGTCAAACCGGATATCGCGATTTGGATCTCGACTAATAATACTAACCCACTCGGGGCTCACGCCCCACCGCTCGGCAAGCATCTTAAATTTCCACCCCTTGTGCCGGGCTAATGCCCGGAATTGCTCGCGGGTTAGTCGATTTTGTGAAGTATGTTCTGGCATAGAGAACATGAACTATAGTTCATGTTCTCTATGCCACCGACAATATATTTCTAGTATGTATTTTTATGTATCTGATGCGCGAGATCGCACCCTACAAATTTAGCTAATTCTTACAAACATTGGAAAATGATTACAGCTATTGTCCGACGATAAAATCGCTAAGGTGAGTAAAATATATTATCTATCATATGACTGTATACATAAGAAACGTACCGAAAATCTCAGGATTTTAAGAGCAATCAAACTGTTCAAACTTTGAACTCTTTTAAAATCAATGAGTTACGAAATAGTTGACTCTGGTTGTTTGTGTATTTCTTGCCGAATTAGCTGCTCTACCTTTTCGATTAATCTTGGCAACATCGCGTCGTTTGAAAGCTTGATGGTTACCGTGGTGCCACGTGAGCTGATTTCTGCAAACCGCTGCTTACCGTGCTTAATTATTAAAGGCTTTGATTTCTCAGCAATCGCCTGTTTTACCGGTTTTTGGGAAGCAGCAAAGACTGCCTGTTGCGATGTGATCTCACCTGCCGCCAGTTTTGTAATAGCTTCATCCGCAAAGGGCAAATGTTTGAATTTAGTAGCCAAGGTTGCGCTAAGCAATCGCGGCTGCTGCGACAAAATTTTATGTGCTTCTGCACTCAAGTCTTCGAAAGCAAAAAGCATTGAAATCATTGCCTTGGATACGCCGCTTTCTCTCGCCAGTTCCGATTGGGATTTTCCAGTTGCTTCTTGTAGCTGCTTAAACCCTAAATATTTTTCGTAGTCTGGTAATGCCGGGGAAAGAAGATTGCTGTAGAACGCTGCTGGCAGTACCTGTTCGTCTACCAAATCGATCACGTTTGCTTCGATGTCAGAACGCCCAAGCTCAACGTAGGCTTGCACCCGGTTGTGGCCAGAAATTAATTCATAGTCGCCGGAGGGCAGGGCCCGGATCGTTACCGGATTGATTAATGGGAAAGCTTCTAGGTTGACTTTTAGCTCCAAAAACTCTTGATCTGTCAATTGCCGTTTTCTACCCTCCACAATTTTCAGCTCGTCTATTTTTACGAGGCGATTACGTAATGCAGCGTTCTCTGCCTCCAATTTCGCTGCGCGATGTTGCGTATCCAAAAACAAGCCGGGGCTGGTTTTTATCCGCATTGGAGTAGCTTCGAGCCGTTCCCGAGGTTTTATCCCTTCGGTTTTACCAAATATTTTTGAGCCGATTTTAGTCATTATCTTCTCCATGCAAGAGTGAGTTGCGCAAGAACGTGGTCAACGAAAGAATCCATAGGCTCTTTGTAACGTTTGTAAGCTTCGATTGATCCATCCGGCTTTTGCAAATCGTAAATCGTTTTAAGCTGAGTGGCAGCCAGTTTTGCGACTGAGCTCTCAGGAATGCCGATTGCACTTAAGTGTGTGCCGTATGATGCTTGAATCCAACCACGTACTGCAGAAGCCATAAGGTCTGACTCCGACTTTGTTTTAGTAAGAAAAACCTCAACAAAATCATAGGTTTTTGACGCTGCAAAACTCGGCAAAGTTGCTGCAAGTTCTGCAAATACACCCCAAAATTGCGTGCTGGATGCGTAATCAAGGGCATCTAGGGGGCAGGGCATCAGCAAACCATCTGCAGCAACCATGGCGTTTTGCGTCAAGTATCCCAAGGAAGGGCTGGTATCAACCACCATCACGTCGTACTCGTCTCGTAGTGGATGCAAGCCGTTGCTCAGCTCCATCCAGAACTCGTAACCCTGCGACAATAACTTTGCATCACGCGCTTTGGCAGGGATCACAAATTCTGCCGCTAATAACGCACTCGAAGCGGGGATCAGATCCATGTTATGCCAATACGTATCGCGCACTGCATAACGCAGATCGGTTTGTTCCCCATACAGAAACGGCATGATCGTGTGGTCATGTTCTATTTCCAGTTCAGGTGAAAGACCCGCCAACATGGTTGCCGATCCCTGTCCATCCATATCGATTAGCAGCACTTTCAACCCACGTAGGGATAATCCCTGGGCCAGGCACACAGCAGAGGTCGTCTTGTTGACGCCCCCTTTATAGTTAGAAATAACAATCAATTTGCCAGGCTTGTCCTTCGGGCGACAAGAGCGTTTGCCCACAGCTTTGACACAAGTGATGGCTTCTTCAAGTGTGTAAGTCCGAGATTTCTCGCCATTTCGAAATTCGCCCAAAGGCAAATCATGTTTCTTTGTAAGATTTTTAAACTGGATTCTATCGACATCACAGAGTGTGGCTACCTGCGGAATTGAAAAGCAAGGAGCTTGTTTTCTGGGGAAAGGCTCAAGCATCTTGTCACGAACCTGTTCCAAAACGTCTGCGGAATCAGCGGCCATCTTTGCCAATTCGTGTATGGATACCGGCGCTGCGAGAATGAGGTTGGGATTAAGCATTGTTTTCCTTGTTTGCCAATATGTCGACTATATCACCATCATTTTCTGGATCTGCCAGAAATACTGACGGTAGTTAATTGCAACTAAACGCACATTATATTTCTTTAAAACAAGATATCTGAAAAATACACGCGCTTTTTCTCTTGTGTGTATTTGTATACAAAATTTGTAAACCTTTGAAAATCCGCAAAGCCAACAGCCATGCGGGTTGCCGAGGATTTTGGTGAGAAAAATCTATTATCAAAGTAGTGAAAATCTACTTACTTTATCCACAAAGGTGAGTCTTTACTCAAACGAAGGTGAGAGAATTATTTTAACTTTTGCTAATGGTGAGAAAAATATTGTTCCAATTAATCGTTTATTTCGGGGTGAGGAATGGTTTGATTATGATTCACCATTCTGCTAGCCTTACCAAATGGAAAAAGTGCTCAAGCATGTCGTCAAACGGCCCAATGAGACCATTGGTATCGTTCCCAATGGCAAGCAGCGCATTACACATTTGGTACGTCGGCTATACAGCGTTATATTGTTGTTTTCACAACAGCAGGGAGAAAAGGAGGAATACGCTGCGGTGTTAAGTGAAATGCTGGAGGCAGCTAGCTCTTCGGGATCAAACAGAACACAAGTCAAAGAAATATTGCGGGATATCAGAGCAATTGGTGTGGATTGGAATGTGCGTGACGGAGATCGTGATATCTGGAAAAACGTTGGGTTGATAGAAGAGCCTGGCTTGATCGACGGTAAAGGCACACCGACAATCGTTACCTGGAAGCTTCCAAAGATTATTCAAACCCGCCTTTTAGACCCGCGTGGATTTTTTACTAAGATCTCTCTGGAAATGATGACGCGGTTGCGTTCCGGCGCTTCCATCGCGCTCTATGAGATCTGTTGTCAGTATGTTAGTAATGACCATGGCAAAGGGGAGGGAGGCTTGACAAACCGCGGCACCATTGCGGAGTGGATGCCGCGGCTGACGGGATCTCGCAAGACCAACTATGAATACAAGTTTTTAAAACGTGACGTCGTCTTGACTGCAATCGAGGAGATCAATCAAATCACTGATCTGCGTGTAGAGTTGATCGAGCATAAAGTTGGGCGCAAGGTTGGGGAATTGCAATTTCGCGTGTTTCGCAAGCATCTTGTGGATTCCATGCATAGTGGGGCAAGCCCACAAATTATGCCGAAAGAGCTGCCTGGCGAAACCGATTGCAATCTTGTGGCGCGCGTGGTGGCAATTGGCGCAGCGTTAAAAACTGCGGAGAGGATTTGTCGTAAGTACGCCGAGAATTTGCCTTACTTGCTTCGGCACTTGGATTATGTAGAAGCGCGTATGCGTAGCACGGCTAGTGCACCGCTGATCAATAAGGTGGCGTTTCTCCAAAAAGCACTGGATCATGGCTATGCAGATAACGCGGTTATTGTCGACTCAATTAGAGCTGCCAACCCAGCCACGCTATCCTTGCCATTATTTTCTCCAGTATCAGAAGAGTCCGTAAAATTTCAACAACAGGTCTTGGTACAACGTGCCGGCGTATGGGTCCGATTTCAAACAATGGACGACGAACAAGAAAAAAATGCTCTGGTAAAAGAATTTTTGGGGCAAACAGGCGCAACGTTAAAAACATTTTATAAAAAAAATGGTGTTAATAACATGATTGTCAAAGCTTCCTTGACCGACTGGCTGATTGCTGAGAAAAACTTTGGCCTTTCTTAACTTGTCCACAAACGTGTGCCGTATCTAGCATCGTTGATTTTGATGAACCCATTCGCGCCTAGGTATCGTTCCCACCGTTTTTACGGCGCGTTCTTACTCTATTTCTTGATTCTTGTATTGGGATCGGTGCCACATGCGCGCGCTGAAATTGGAAACATTGCATCAGGCATTGTGCTTCACGCCGGAGCGTACAGCCTTATCACCACACTGCTGGCCACTGGATCACGTAAAAACCAGTGGGCCAGACTGCTCCAGGCGTTCACCATTGTGTTAATCATGGGTGCAGCAGATGAGTATGTACAAAGCTTCTTTGCGTACCGCCACGCGGCTGTATTCGATTGGCTGGTTGATTGTGGTGCCAGTTTAATAACGGTGTTTGTCATAGGATACTGGCCTAAATTGTTCGATAAAAACGTTCTTGATATGTAAAGCTTGGCAATCTTTGATGCATTAACACGTATCATTGCGCAGCAACAGCTCTTTGCGTTAATGCCATTGAAAGCGAAAACTCATGAAATTATTTGAATTCATCAATACCAACCTTGAAGAAATCATTACCGAATGGGAGACTTTCGCGCAAACATTGAACCCAGCGGCTGATGCGATGTCGGCTATGGCGCTGCGGGATCATGCAAAAGAAATTTTGCAAGCCATTGCGCTAGACATAGAAACGCAGCAAAACAAGGTGCAGCAAGCAGAAAAATCTAAGGGGCGTGCCAGTGACGAGGGCAATCCCAGCAGTCCGGCTTCTGTGCATGGGGCCTTGCGGCAGGCCAGTGCGTTCTCTTTACTGCAGCTTAGTGCCGAATACCGTGCATTGAGAGCAACCGTACTGCGCTTATGGCTTCCTTGTGTTGAACACACTTCCGCCGGCACAATTCAAGAGATGGTGCGCTTTAATGAAGCCATTGATCAAGCATTGGCCGAGTCGATCGTCACCTATTCTGCCAAGACCGATGAGACCCGCGAACTATTTTTAGCCATTCTCGGGCATGACCTTCGTGCGCCGCTTTCTACAATGACTCTAGCAGGAGAAATGCTTAAACGTGAAGAGGTAGGGCGAGAACAAATAATTAAGATTGGCGCGCGGATAAGACGTAGCTCACTGTTGATGAATAACATGGTCGCCGACCTTTTAGGCTTCACCCGCACTCAACTTGGCAAAGGCATGCCAATTGTTTGCAAGCAGGCTGACTTTGCGGACGTCTGTCGGGCTGCAGCCGAAGATGCAACATCTACGCATCCATCTGTGAAGTTTGAGCTGCTTACAAGTGGTAATTTACACGCGTCATTTGATCCCGTGCGCATGCACCAGTTACTGACTAACCTGCTGGTCAATGCTGGCCAGTATTGTGCCCCTCAGCGTCCTGTAATAATCGATGCATCTGGCGAGGATCATGGAATTACCGTGAAGGTAATTAATGAAGGAACTATTATTCCCGACGATGCAATTGATTTGATCTTCAAGCCACTTGTCCAGCTCACGGTTAAGCATGTGGACCACACGCGCCCCAAGACAAGCCTAGGACTAGGTCTATTTATTGCTCGCGAAATTGCCAATGCTCACGGGGGCGAGATCAATGTAAAGTCAGATGCTTCGAACGGAACAGTATTTACGGCATTTATCCCGCATAAAATGCCTTAGCGTCCGTTCGCGCCGCTTCAAACGTTAAGAATTTCTAATTCCCGCGTGTTGCTGTGCGGCGATCCCGTGAGTCACTCCAACGCTCAGACGGACTTTCGGTGAGATGCATCATTTCACCTTCCCGGCTTACACAGTAATCTTTACAAACCACCATCTCTGCCATCTTTGTACCCGGCGTGATCCGGGTATACTCAAATAGAATACATTGTGCCAGCTCTGCGCCGCTGCAGACATGGCTGCCGTGGCCAATCCAGGTTGGCCCAACGATCTTGCTACCAGCCTCAACCTTTGTTCCCGAGCCAAGGTACACCGGGCCGTCGATCACTGTATCGTTCCAATCAATTTGCACATTGAGACCAACCCAAATTCCTGGCTTGATTTCAGTGCCTGGCATTACCATATGTTCAACTTCTCCTCGCAGCACACTTTGCGAAACGCTCCAAAAATCTTTGACGTTACCGATATCGATCCAATCGAAGACACGGGTTTGTGCATAAAATTTCACGCCTTTTTCAATCAACAATGGAAACAGCTCGGATCCGATGTCGAAAACCTTGCCCGATGGAATCAATTCAAGCACTTCAGGTTCTAAAATATAAATGCCGGTGCTGGCCAACGTTGACAAAGCTTCTTCCGGCTTTGGTTTTTCTTGAAATGACTTTACACGTCCATTCTTATCCGCTACCACCATGCCGTATTCTTTGGTCTTTTCCCGGGGTACTTCTTTGGTAATAATGCTTGCAGCTGCACCCTTGCTCCGGTGCTCGGTTAAAGCGGCTGCAATATCTAGGTCGATGATCGCATCCCCACAAATTACCAGCGTAGTTTCATCAAAAAATCCACCGAACTCATGAATTTTTTTCATCCCGCCTGCCGAGCCGATGGGTTCAGGATGTAACTCACCGTCTTCGGTCATATATCCTTCAAACGAGTAACCTATCTCTGCACCAAATCGGTGTCCATCCCCAAAATATTCTTCAATTTTGCGATGCAAGTAACTAACATTGACCATAATCTCCTGCACACCACATTTAACGAGATGTTCGACAAGATATTCCATGACAGGCTTGCCCAGAATTGGAATCATTGGTTTGGGTAATTCATAGGTCAAAGGTTGCACACGAGTACCTTTTCCTGCAGCGAGAATCATTGCTTTCATATTTTTTGCGAATGGATACGGAAGAAGTTAGAAAAATTATCAATTATGCAAGTGTACGTGGAGTTAGGCGTCCAATACAAGTGCCTTTTATCTTTCGCCAATACCATGCGATCGTCAATGCGGTAACTCACAGTTGCCAGAAGTAAGTTTTTTTGAACCGTCTCGATCACATGCAATACTTAAATATTCTCTGTGTCATGGGTGTGCCACAGAACGGTGGTAGCGTGAGAGAATTTGTTCGGTAAAATTTTTTGGAGGAAGTTGCATGCGCAAAGTACTGAACATTATCGGCACGCTACTAATTTTTCTAGGCACCGTTTGGTTTCTACAAGGAATTAACTTGATGCCAGGCAGTTTCATGAGTGGCCAGGTGCAGTGGGCAATTTATGGGGGTGTCGCAGTAGCTGCCGGGCTTCTATTGCTGTTGGCAGCGCGTCGTCTTAATAGCGGTCAAAAACCGCCAAAGATTTATTAAAACCAGGCGTTTGTTTCAATATAGTGTATGGCAGCGAATAGTTGCCGGCACTGTACACAATTGCGCCAAAGCAGATTTTCCGACGGCTTGATCGATATCAATCACCACATATCCTACATCTTCATTTGTGCTGAGGTACTGTGCCAAGATGTCTACCCCAGAGGCCGCTAGCCGCTTATTAACCTGGGCTAATACGCCCGCAACATGGTGATGAATATGCAGTAGCCGTTTGCGCCCGGTATATTCTGGCAATGCAACCTCTGGGAAATTCACAGCGGAAGTGGTCGAGCTATTATTGCTTTAAAGAATTAATTTGGCGGAAACTTCTTTGCCAATGTTGACTTGTGCTTCAGCCGTTGAACCACCGATATGCGGTGTCAATAAAACACTGTCAAACCGAGTCAATGGCGAAGTGAATAGTGAATCATTGCCTTGCGGCTCAACTGGAAACACATCGATTGCTGCGCCGTACAGATGCTTTTGCTCCAAGGCTTCAGCTAAGGCGTCGATATCGACAACAGTACCCCGTGATGCATTGATCAAATGACTTCCTGGTTTCATTACGGCAAATTGCGCAGCACCTATCAGATCTTTTGTTTCCGGGGTTTCCGGCACATGCAGGCTCACGACATCTGCCTCGCCAAGCAACGCGTGTAGGCTGTGCATTTCACGCACATTACTAATTGTTGTCCGGAATTTTGACCGATGCTGGGTTGGAACATAACGTGTTGAACGCAAAACAGCACGCCCGTGAGGCGGAAATTATTGCCCAAGCTGGTCGCCCTAAAATGATCACCATTGCTACCAACATGGCGGGGCGTGGCACCGGTAGTTGTCAAGATAGTTGGTAAGATTTTCAATCAAGCAGCAATAAGTTCTTCAACCGTTTCCGTCGGCAGCACCCGATCTGGATTGAGATGCACGTGGTCGATCCACGACCAGTTACGTGTCGCGCCGCTCCAGCGCTCCGGGTGAACAAGGCGAGCTGTTTGATACACCACGTGCCGTCGCTGCAATAAGCTTTGATCTTGTCCCTGATGTCGCTGCGCCGGCGTGACGAAACGGATGCCGCTATGCCGATGCGTGTTGCTGTACCAGTCGATGAAACGCGCCACCCACTGCCGTGCCAGCGTGATCGTGGCGAATCCCTTGCTGGGCCATTTCGGCCAATATTTCAAGGTGCGAAACAGCGACTCCGAGAACGCATTATCGTTACTCACTCGGGGCCGACTGTGCGAAGCGACGATGCCCAACGCTTCCAGCTTTGCCTTCAAGCTGTAGCTTTTCATCGGCGCACCATTGTCGGCATGCAGCACCAGTGGCCGGGTTGCACATCGCTGGCCCAGGACAGCACGCTGCACCAGATCGGCAGCCAGTTCCCCGGTTTCCTCGGGATGCACTTCCCAGCCCACCGGGAGACGGCTAAAAATGTCTTCAATCAGGTACAGCTTGTAGAACTGGCCCTTCACCGCTCCCGGCAGCCAGGTGACGTCCCATGACCAGACCTGGTTGGGCGCTGTTGCAGTATGGCTAGTCGGTTTGTTCACCGTGCGCGGTGGGGTAACGCGACCGCGACGGCATGCTTGTCCGGCTTGTCGCAACACCCGATAGAAGCTCGATTCTGAAGCAAGGTAGCGGCCTTCGTCAGCTAAGCTCGGGATGATCTGACTCGGCGGCAGGTGGCCGAAAGGTTCGCTGTTGCATACCCCCAAAATGGCAGCCCGCTCGGCTTGGCTGAGTTTGTTGGCCGGTTCTGCACGTACACAGTCCGGTCGCCGGTCTGGCAGTACCTTGCTGTCTTGCTGCCAGCGATACCAGCAGTTCAGGGAAACACCGGCAATGCTGCAAGCCCGGTGCAGCGCCGCGCCACTGCGACAAGCCGTGTCGATATTGCCAATAATACGTGTGCGTTCCATCAGGGAAGTCATTCGTCCTCGCCCCCTTCCCATAGGGCGCGCATCTTTTTTGCAGAATCAGCAGTGCCGCCGCCTCCGCCAATGCGCTGTTCTTGCGCGTGATCTCGCGTTCGAGTTGCTTGATTTGCTTGCGGTAGCCCTTGGCCTGGTATTGCTCTTGAGCAGTCGCTTGCCTGGCCTGGTCCTGAGAGGCAATGGCGGTCTCGCGCCAGGCTTTGACCTGTTCGGGATAAAGACCCTTGCTGCGGCAATACTCAGCAAGCTGCGTTTCATTGAGCGCGACGGTCTCAATAACTACGGCGAATTTGGTTGGGGCAGACCAGCTTTCACTGGTGCGATCGGGTTCTGGCACGGCGCGTCCTGTCTGGCGTAATTGCTTACGCCAATTGTATAAGGTCGGCTCTGAAATGCCTTCCTGTTTGGACAGTGAACTCACCGTGGGAGGATGAGGGGCAAGCATCTTGTTCAGAATAGCTTCTTTGCGTGCAGTCGGTATGCGTGACATCGTGGCGTTCCAGCCCCCAGCAGTGGTAA
>Ga0326733_1000039_pt1 | contig 61193 bp, 62 predicted proteins | sample 14_GP2_308_FD_207946 | JGI IMG/M metagenome (GOLD analysis project Ga0326733, IMG submission 207946) | Glacier ice microbial communities from Ngari, Tibet, China - 14_GP2_30.8 | ecosystem: Environmental > Aquatic > Freshwater > Ice > Glacier | place: China: Ngari, Tibet | collected 2018-07-17
AGTCGCGCCAGTAGGGCCAATTACAGTACTCGCTGCTCCAGTCGCGCCAGTGGAACCAGTAGGACCAATGACAGTACTATCTGCGCCCATTGCTCCAGTCGCGCCAGTAGGACCAATGACATTACTATCAGCACCCGTTGCTCCAGTGGGACCAATGACATTACTATCTGCGCCCGTTGCGCCAGTAGGACCAGTAATATTACTATCTGCTCCCATTGCACCAGTGGGTCCGATTACAGTACTCGCTGCTCCAGTGGAACCAGTAGGACCAATGACAGTACTCGCTGCTCCAGTCGCGCCAGTAGGTCCGATTACAGTACTCGCTGCTCCAGTCGCGCCAGTGGGGCCAATTACAGTACTCGCTGCTCCAGTGGAACCAGTAGGACCGATAACAGTACTCGCTGCTCCAGTGGAACCAGTAGGACCAATGACAGTACTATCAGCACCCGTTGCTCCAGTCGCGCCAGTAGGACCAATGACAGTACTATCTGCGCCCGTCGCTCCAGTAGGTCCGATTACAGTGCTATCAGCGCCAGTGGGACCAATGACATCACTATCTGATCCCATTGCACCGGTAGGGCCAATGACATTACTATCTGCGCCCGTTGCGCCAGTGGGACCGGTGACTGTACTATCAGCGCCCGTTGCGCCAGTATGACCGGTGGGACCGATTATAGTAATCCCTGCCCCTGTAGGGCCAGTCGTCCCTGCTGGTCCAGTTGAGCCTGTGGCTCCTATAGTAATATTGCCATCAACAGGATTGTTTTCACTCCCAGTAGGAGGATATCTCTCGTACGTGCCTGGCAAAAACCCGAATGATAAATCGCGCGACATGTTAGATATTCAAATTGCAACAACACCTTGATTATACAGAGAAGCATGAAAAACATTAAAATGTCTCTGTATGATGACTCTAGACGCTGCGCTGTGGCAAATGTCTTGACATTAATCCTTATCCATGTCATTGTAGTGAAGTGCTTGTAATCGGTCTTGTTCTTGAAACGTGTCTTTGAGTGTTTGATCTTCCTCAAGTCCAATTTGTTCCAATTGTTGATCCTCCTCGGACGTTTCTTTTTCGAGGTGATGATTTCTGATGGCTTCCAATGCTTGTCCATGAAAGTACATTCTGACTTTTTGATAATCCGACCATACATTTGCATCACATTGCGATCTGACCAATTTATCTTCTTGTTCTGGACTTATCCAATGAAAATCGGGAAACTTGCACTTGATGTGTGTCTTGACAATGGTCATTTCAATGATGTTGGTGACATGTGCTTGTTGATTCCTAGTTAGACCAACCTGCAACATTGACACTTGTTGCCAACAATTGAGTAGAAAGTTGGTTATGTAACAAAAGACTACATTTGTATCCTCTTGTTGGTGTCCCGATGGCGTGTTCAAGATGACTTGAAACTCGTATAAAATGTGCTGAACGAGTTCTTGCGAAAATTCTGTAATGTCCCTGAACAATGTACGATATTTGTATTGTGTTTTGGAAGTCCTCCCATGCCTCGTGGGTTTTCTCGAGATGCACAACAGATGAGGTGTATTCATCTTTCCGATTGAAACTGGTTCAAACGTGTGCGAATGTTAATCGCAAACATGCTTCCCGCGGTGCAAGGATGACGTCATTATTCTTTCCGATTGCCGTATCAGATGGACGTGTCGTGACGCCACCACATTGTCGCGAAACCTTGCACTTTTCCGACCCACCCAAGCATGTCTTCGGATAATCTCAATTGGATGGTTTCGGCTGCTACTCCCAAGACGGTCGTTCGAGTTGTGGTCACGACGTTGACCACAATGCGTCAAGTTGTCTTGCTGGAGATGGAGCAGTTTGATGATTGGAGAAATTATGTCAAAATGGGATTGCATAACATTCGAAATCATTCAATTGATTGTGGTGATAAACAACATCAGTCTATCCCTTCTACACTCACGACAGATTCCATTACCAAGGTGCAATTGTTCACCGATCGTCTCTGCGAGGAAAAAATTGCAATCATCCAACAACATTTCCGAGGAAAAACCTCGGTTTATGAAAAGATGATTACGGATTTGGACGAAATCGAGATATCCGAATTGTCTGTATCGGCAATACAAAGAATTCGAATGAGAAAATGTCGTCGTGTTCTCATCGTATCAATTCAAACCATGTTGGTCGCAAACGAAGAGTTCATCACACATCTCTCAAGTTTGAGTAACTTGATCAAGTTTTTGTACGGAAAACTTCCTGTACATTCCGACGGAACATCGACAACCACAGAGAACGTCGTCTAGACCATGTCGGAATTTCCTAATTCAACTCAAGTCGCAATTGATGACATTGATACTTATATCAAACACATCTTTCGCGAACATCCTTGGCCTGCTAGTAGTCAACCTCTTGTTCTCGATGCGTCTTGTGAAACATTGAATGAACTTGATGTATTTCGAATACTTGGACATGTGTTCACTCATGGAATTAGTCATCTGTATACTGACGCAAATACTCAACGTGTTCCATTGGATCTAATGACAGACAAACATCTGGATCATATTCGTAAATGTTTTAATGCAACGGGTTATGACTTTGTTTTGAATCCCAATGAGGGTAATCCGTTGATTAACAAATGTCTTCCCACAAAGGAACCTCGATCTCTACGAATTCCAAAAGATGTGCAAAAGACGGAATGGCTGACTGTACTTTTTCACCCAATTTAAAAGTCACACTTTCATCGCTTTGGATTTTCCGTACTTGATATGTCTCATCATTCGGATGTTGTTCAATTGAATCCACTTTGTCCGTCCAAGACAAGAAATTCATACAATGATAAGATCAAGGCTATCAAGGAAATGTTGGGAATTGATAATACCGCGGTTGTCTATGAAGACCATGACTCGATGATCACTGCACTTCCAACTGGTACCAAATGGGATATGACATCCTACCAGGTTACTCAGGTGGTCCTCCTGAGCAAAAAGAGGTATATTGGAATTTCAATGGATGATCCAAAAGACGTTTATTAAGCGTGACTGGCTGAATTGCCTTCAATCAAATGAATAATGAATGTCTTAGAGTCGATGTTACACATTCCCATTTCAATTACAATGCTCATGCACTTTGATTGATCTGAGCCTGAATCTGCGTAAGCACAACAGATCTCTTTATTTTGACCTTGAATGGCTTCCAGTGTCGTCAAAAATGAATTGTCTCTGAAAATTCAATGGATCATACAGTGTTGTTTTATTTCGAATTGTTTATTCAATTAAATGCTGTTTGTGTTTTTTTCTTGCGCGGTTGAAAGAGATGTTGACTGTTGCGGCGACGTCAATTGTTGCGGGGACGTCAATTGATCACATAGCGTCCTTGAATTTATCAGAATGGTGCAATTTTCCAGAACATCGATCAGGTTGGGATTATGCGATGCGAGCATTGTTGCCTCTTCATAATGAAAAAGGTGTAAAAGTGATTGATTTCATGGAAAAGACATTTAGTTGGGATCTTGTCCATGTTGACCAAGTTCAAGACGATGATACAAAGACTGATTTTAGTGCAGTTGTCTTGGACAAGGAAGTATGGTATCTCGATATGATATGGAATGTCGCAACAGGTCAGATTAAAATTCGTCATAGCAACCATACCATCTTGTTGCAGAATGGACATATTGTATCATACGAACCAATACATCAAGAATGGATTCGAATCGATATGACTGGTGAAGAATTCATTCGATTACCTCGTTACAATCCTAATGGATTAAAAGAAATATGGTTTGATCACCAGTTATGGCAAGCACCTATTGCTGCTATGAAGATGTATCAAGGTTGTCATACGTTTCAATTGTCGAATGGAACAATCGTTTCGTTTGATCGTTGTTCCAATCAATGGAAAGATACGTCATTAACACATGAAGAATTTGAGCAGTTGCGTTCTCAACAAGATGGAATTGAAGTTCCATGGGTTGGATTCTTTCACAATCCTCCAGGTATGCCATTGTGGTTTGATTATGATCATTCTCCTCGATCTATTTTGGAACGTGCTGTAACTCAAAAGAGTTTGAAGTATTGTCTTGGAATTTTTGTTTTCAGTCAATATATGAAGGATTGGTTGGAAAAACAACCTGAAATTCCAGAGTTTCTTCCAATATCTGTCTTGTATCATCCAACTGCATTCGATGGTCCCAAATTTTCATTTGATGCATTTGTATTGAATCAACAAAAGTCTATCACCCAGATTGGATATTGGTTAAGAGTGATGAGTGGTATCGCAGAACTCAAGGTACCTGATTATTTTCAACGCAAATGGTTGTATAGCAACAAACACGCTTTTCATTGTTTAAACAAGGAATTGGCTAGTCGCTCACAAAACGACTCTCAACAATTGGAGATGTGGCAAAGATTGATGCGTGATACGGTTCATGTGGTAGATCATCTCAATAATCAACAATATGATGATATGTTGACTCGCAACATTGTATTTTTGCAATTGTATGACAGTTCATGTAACAATGCCGTGATTGAATGTATTGTTCGCGGCACTCCAATTCTTATCAACAAGTTACCACCTGTCGTAGAATATCTTGGACCTGATTATCCATTCTACTATGAAACATTGGAAGAAGCAAGTAAGAAATTACGAGATATGAAATTGATAAAAGCAACCCATGATTATCTTTTGCACAATGAAACAATTCGATCACGATTAACGGATACTCAATTTTTAAAGGATGTCAAGGAATCGGAAGTATATGCAAATATCATGGCGTCACACTCTCAACAATTGCGGTTGTAAAACCATGTCATTTATTCCGAACACACTTTTGACGCCCTCCAAGCCAATTGATATTCCGCGTACTTCCAGTATGAAAAAGCCTTGTGATGCTTCTGACGCGTCTGTTGTGACCGAACCTATCTTTATATCCACAGGTGGAAACGTATCACATTTATGTGTTCATTGGGGAAATGACTTTGCCAATGATCAGAGTGATGTGAAAATTATCCAAGTGTTTGGTGAAGATGAATGCATTTGGTTGGTCTATGGATTTCCTTTTGTCGTGGATGCGTATCGTACCAATGTATTGACTCATCCAAATTTGGTGTTTGCGGGTGAATCATCTACCAAGTCTCTTGAAATCATTCGTGTTCTTCCTATTCCGCAACATGACTGTGATAATCTGCATATCCCAGAAAGACATCTCATTGTACTCAAGACGACTTGTCCAGATATGAGACATGGGTGGTTTGAAACCTTTGGACACTTGTCAGGTGATGCCTGGCAATCTTTGCTCGATCAAACTTTGCCTGTTGGAACCAAACTACGGCATCTGGAGCAATATTGTCTCAAACAAATCAAAGATCTGGAAGAAGACATGCTAACTTTGTATCAGGATCCATATCTTAATCTATCTGTCTGGGGGTGGAAGAGACATCACAATGACACTAGTGTTTCATATGAACCTATCATCACCGATGGTCGTCATGATTATGATTCCAGAATCCGTGTCATCATCGCTGAAAAGACTTTGATTCAACTCAAACAATCGCTGGTGGATGCTTACAAGACAAATGATTCTTCTCAAATACATAATGCATGGGAGTCTCTTGCTGATTCTGCATTTATTCCCAATCCCGGTACTTCGTCTACTTCGTGTACTTCCAATTCCCTGACGATCATCAATAGATACATGGCAGATGAAGATGATTGGCCATACACGGTCTGTCGTCAAGATTTCTGTGGTTGTGATCGTGCCATATGTGAACAAGGTGCATGCAAGAGTTCAGACTATGTCTGTTCACACAATCATGGCAAAATGTGGAATATGACATATCTTGAAGAGGATAGTCTGCATTTTAAGTACATCGGTCTTTATACGCAATACTGAAATTTATTGTATTGTATGCTACTCAGACATTATCATGTACTGATTTTCATTTAATGACACAGATTGCATCGACAATGAGGTCCGTGACTTTCGCGTCCCTCGTGACCATTGTGATTGTGGCCGCGGCGCGGTTTATGATCATGCTTGTGACATGTGTCACATTTACAATCGTCAGGATGATTGCGTTCTGTTCTTTCGAGATGTAAACATAGGTCGCAGAATATACCATACCATGATTCATTGGGATGAGCAGTATAACGACCTTGTCGTCGAAAGCACAATTCACACATCCTAGGAGTTGAATCGGAATGGATATGATGGACTTGAACTGCTGTTGTTGTAGGTATAGGAGGAACTACAGGGGTGACTACAGGAACTACAGGGGTGACTACAGGAACTACAGGGGTGACTACAGGATCTACAGGAACGACTACATGACTAGTGTCTTGATTATCACGATGGATGCATAATTCTCTACGTTTTTGACATGTATCCCTGTAGACTTTTGAGCCCAACAAAAAGACGACAACTCCTAAGAGTATAATAATGACAACATTAGAAGTTTCCATGATGATCAATAAATCAAAAACTCTTTGATCAATTAGTAGTGACTAAATAAACAAAAAATCTTACAACATATCAACATTGTTCGTAATCTGTAAAGTCTTGCATGGCAAGATTCTCATGATCGTATGCCATAGCACTATCTATGTTGTCGCTTGTACGAAACACTCGAAGAAGAAAATTAGATATTAGTTGTCGAAAGACTTGAAATTCTTGACCATGATGAATCGGAAAAGCAATATCTGTCGGATTCATTTTTATCAATGAGCATACTCCAAGAGACACGGTCGTATTTCTGGACGTGTTGCAATAGGCTCCTGTTGGCAGTCCGTCTGAAAAGATGATGGTGATCGAACGATCTGGATTGTTGGTCATCTCAGATGCAACTGCAATTTCGTGATCAAAACGAGTCATCTGATCTTTGGTCAAGTAGACCGCTATATTCAATCGCGTCTCTTGATCCCACTTTGAACAATCAATATCGGAGGGACCAACAAGTTCGAAATCCGACATGTTTTCAATGGATTGCAAGAATTGAATACTGAGTATGCTTGAAAAGCATTTCCTTTATAATTCACCAAAAGATTCGTTTCCGAAACTATTCAAAATCTTTTTCGTAACTAGCGTGACGATGTATGTATATTGACAAGTTTTGTTTGTGCCAATTTATCAATCAAAACAGGTTTGATGTCCATTGTATGCTTCCTGAATAGAGATTCTTGTGACTTTGTGATCGGCATTGGACTGTCTCATGAATGTTCCATAATCACTGGACTCGGTGTTGAAGTTGATGTAAGTGATCGCACCATGAGTGTTGTAGAGAGGATACCAATCCATGTGGTCGGGTCGATCGATTTGAAAGTCTTCGACGTGGAGTTCAAGAACAACACCGTTGAGCCCTTCGACAGCACTCACAGTCTTACTTCCCCGAAGAACTTGATTCAATTCATTCAAGTGCCATTGAAGAACGTCTGCGGAATCGAGAGTTTTCATGACTGTAAAGCGGAAAAATCAGAGCAGTGATCTCAAGAAAAGTGACTGATTGACGTGACCGGCACTGAATAGAAATGAGTCCACGTCATCAATTCGGAATTTGAATCGGAATTTATTGCTCATTTTGTCCTTGCTGAGCATCATATGCTTGCTGACGAAGTTTTTCGTCCTCAATCATTTCCAAATATGTGTCGGAGTCATCCAATGATCGGGTGATGCTTTTGGACATTCTTAACAGACCGTTGAGGTTTGGTTTGTCATTCAAAACGTCCTTGACAATTTTACAGATAGCATCTTTATTAACCAACGTATCTTTGCCATTTTGCTTGACAAAACTCATTGTATCGATTCCAATGGCAGTGGCGAATTCGATGAGTTCTTGTTTGGAGTATTTGTTGGTTGTGTTTCCTGCACAAATATCAAAGTAGATCTTGGGTGCATATTGCTGTACACGTGCTTCTCGATTCATTCGAATTTTGTCAATCGATTGAGCGTCATCCTCATTCAGTTTCCTCAACATGCTTTTCATCTGTGACTTGGGTTTGTTCAAAGGATCGCTGTTTGGTACTAATCCAATCATTCCCGATCTGTTTGCAACAACATGATACAATTTATGATTCCCATTCTTCAGAGCATGAAAAGACGATAGATCGCCAGAAATGATGAATTGGTCATCTTCGATAAAGTTTTTTATAATATGTTTCATTCCCCTTTTATAATGGGCGATATCAACTGGATGCCAACTGTCATAGTCTGCTTCCGTGGGTACGTGACCAAATCGTACGTGATCCGTTATTATTGTTCGGGGATATATCCATTCTCTGGTGACAATTTGAGGTCCAGATAATTGTATAAGTGGTTTTTGTTGGTATATATGGTGATTAACATGCAATATTTTGATATTGTCCACAAAAATACCATTTTGTTTCAACTTTACAATCATCAAGGGTACTTGGAAAGCCAAACCATAATTGAGACCTTCTGTTCCAAATTTGCTTAACCAACCATCATCATTATAACTATACATCCTATGAAACTCAGGATGTTCTTGTCTGGTTTCATCCACCACGGGCCATTTCTTGCTAGGACTCATATTATAGGTACGTCTGGATTTAGCATCTCTGTCTGAATTTGATGCATTCGGCCGTTTTGTACCTTGTTTTGAAGCAGACGTCTCTGATGTGTCCATTGAGGATGAAGACGACGATGAAGTCATATTGAATAAGTTCAAAAAGTACTTTATTGTTGTAATAATCTGAAACAATTAATAAACAAAGTCTTTGGTTGCAACAAGTTGTTTTGTCAAAGCAGGTTTGATAGCCATCGTATGCTTCCGCGATAGTAATTCTCGTGACCGTATGACATTCCTTTGACCTTGTCACGAATGCACCATAATCACTGGATTCGGTGTTGAAGTTGATGTAAGTGATCGAACCACACTTGTTGTAGAGAGGATACCAATCCATGTGGTTGGGTTGATCGAGTTGAAAGTCTTTCACCTGGATAGAAAGCACGGCATCATCCTGGTCCTTTACAACATATGCATTTTTGTTTTCACGCAACTTTACAAGATGATAATCTAGCCACTCAATGATCTCGGATGGGTTGGACATGGTTGGAAATCGGAACCGGCACAGGAAATTGGAAAGTGTGCGGGCGCAAACTTGGCGTTCCGTAACGCACGTCATTAATTCGGAAAAAAGTTGTTTATGTTTCCGAACACGACTATTGTTTCCAATTGCAAGTCTTCCACGAGTGAATATCTTTTTCCACTGCAGTGGTCCATTCAGACTCGGATGATTCGTTTACACAAGTGCCTGCAGACGAAAATTGCTTCATGTATTTGGTACGTTTGTATTTGCCAGTAGGTCGTTGCAATAGTCCCATACAGAAGGACGAGTCTCCAGATCGAGACTCACAGCCTTTGAGTTGCTGCAATCGAATGCTTGTGGCATCCAACACCTTGATGATCTCTTTGGGACCACCGGTGGTATCCTCTTCAAAGGTCCTCTTTTGACCGGCACATCGAAGACGTTTGATGTTACCATTGGACCAGAATTCGGACGTTAGACCATGATTAATTCCCTGAAAAAATGAGTCTTGAAAGGCGATGTTTTGGTTGGGAAACCACCCATGTCTTGAGCCATGACGCTGAATGTCGTTGCATGCAAATTTGAAGTAGGTTTCTTCGAGATACTTGAGAGGCATACCGAGTGAATTAACAAAGTCACGATAAAATGATGTGACGACGAGTGGCGTATTGTTAGGGATGAATCGACACATCTCGGCTAGATCTCGTCCTGGACTTGCAGCAGTTGCAGATGCATGGTCCTTGGTGAGTGCACTTTGAATGAACCTGGAAAATTGACTGTTGCATTTTACCGAACCACACGATGTTGCCGATAGATCCACCAGAAGAGGATGATGGTATAACTCATTGGTATTTTTGCCCTCAAAGTGATTTCCTTGGCAGATACTACAGACGTTGGGTGGATTTGTTCTCTTTTCGGGTGGGATATCTCGATCGAGATGATCAATACCCCTCCTTTCAGGACATTGCGGGGCACATCTATGACCGATCTTGACCACCGGCACTTCCACCGTGCCTTTTGCAATGGTCGAAGTAAATGTCATGGACTGACGTGGGACTGGTTCATCATCTCCCAGCAGAACACGCCGACAGACACCACATTGGTTGGAGTTGAAGAATCTGCCAGCAAACCTGGAATCGGCAAGATGTTTTTGAGTGGCGCGCATTTCAGAAGAGGTAATGATAGACACTTCTGCGTTTACTTGGATGACTGCTTGGTTGCCACAAGTCTTCTTGGCACATACGTGAGTGATATACTTGGGGAATCGAGGATGATGAAGTAGATTGATCCTTGAACACGACTCCGTACAGAACGAGCAGATGGACTTGAATGGAGTCCAGTCAGGATGTTGTAATGGAGCCGGAACATCATGCTTCTTTGTACGAGCCGACCATGCTGATCCTGATGACGATGCGGACGATGCGGACTTCGTGACCGTTCCTGAGGCCGTGTCTTTGAACCAGGTACCTGCTTTGACCACAGAGGACAAGGATTCCACTTGAAGTTTGCATTCTTTACTCTTGCACAAGGTCATACGGTATGCTTTCAGATGAGGGTGTGAAACATGGGCAGAAGTTGCAGATGTAATGGGAGCATCACATTGTTGGCATTTCAGAGGTGGATCTTGTAGAGCCCAGATTTGAAACCCATACTCATTTCGAATCTTGCGGGCGGCCAATTGCATACTGGTGTCATCAATGGCTTGCTTTTGAGATTCTTTGACAGCATCAATATACATTGGCGTGTGAAGCGTGACATGGTTGTTGATGGTATCATGATCGGTGTACATGATGCTACCGACATACTTGGCAAATGTGGTGAGAAACTTGTTGATATGACCGGTTGATGCAGTGGATTCCGACATGGTCGAAAAATTTCGAATCGAAATTGTGGTTTCTCAGTTTCACACAAACACGTCGTCGTAACCTGTGGAAATTTCCGATCGAAATGACAGATCGAGTCGAGTCGGAAAGCAATATCAGTATTCTTTGCAAAGATAACTTTCGTCTCACGTACAAGTGTTTGAATCAAGTGCCGAGGACGGTTGGTTTATGTTATGCGGATGTCGCAAGCGGCGATCTCTTTATCAAGCCGATGTACAACGAATTCCAACTCGAAACTGAAGGACAAATTGTTGTCTTGTTTAAGAACTCGGTTAGTCAGAAGTGGGATACAGTAGTTGCAGAATTCCAGATTGGAAAGATTCAAACCGAACCAGATCGAGAGTTGTTTTGGGACTCTATCGCTTGGTACAATCTACCCCACCCGTCCTTAGAAGATGAATCAACTGGAAAGTTGTTGGTCCCATTCAACAAAGGAACAATTGAAGTCGATCTTTTCCGTTCTTATTACGGAAGTATTCTATGCACAGAAATCCGAATTCCTTTGCCTGTCGACGTCATTGCCGCTTTAACGTGACCTCATCCATCGCAGCACGCCGTCTGACTCACATCTCAACCAGTTTCTCGCCCTTCAGTTCCTTCAGTCCTTTCAGTCCTTCCAGTCTTTCCAGTCCTTGCAGTCCTTTCAGTCCTTCCATACGTCCAAGATGTCTCTTCCAAGATTGGCCAATACGAGTCTTCGCGTGTTTGTGAAGAAGGATCTGGTGTACATTCATCAGCAAAAGACCTTGTTGTGTCGAAGTTTGCCCAATCAAAAGGTTCTCATTTCTGCCTTTTCATTGGCTAATCTCAAGAATCAAGGAAATTTCTTGGTTCGTCCCAAGCCTGTGCAAGTGGCCCAATACATCTACACTCCGGCCGTTCCCAAGTCAACCAAATACACTCAGTGGATAGCGTCGGATCCTAGTGTCTGCTGGGTTGAATCTATTCATCCCACAGATGCAGCCAGAGATATTGAAGATTTCTTGATGGAACATCAAATTCCTACCGAAAACCTCCCCGAAGTTCTTCGCATCTTTCAGTGTGATGAAGAATACAAAGAATGGAGAAGGCACAATGGCTTCATCTACGACTGTCTCCCGAAAGAGATCAAGTAACTCTTGCATGCCTTGCAAGTCTCCGCAATTTGACACATGTTTCAATTAAATCAAACAACGAGAAAACTTTTTTTGATTTTTTCAAAGAGCGACAGCATGCTTCTACTGTTGCTTACTGCGGCGGCTGTTGGTAATGATTACTACTCAAACATAGTGATAATATAGATAGTGACTTGACCCTTGGAATCGGTAACCCGAAGTAACATCTTATGGAGACCGTTGTTGACTTGCTTGCTGATGATGACTCCACAGACTTGCCTGGTAGAGTCTCCTTCGATGATAGCATCTTTCGAATGTGCTTCAATCACGGAACGATATGCATGAAACTCGGAACGCATAAACGTTGGGAATAGACCACCTTTGGGAGACTGGGTCGTATCCTTGGCTCCACGTAGTGCCATCATGTACTGTACACCATGTTGGCAAAACTTGCGTTCGGGATGTTGGGAATCTGGCCACATGTGTGGCATTGGTATAATACTTGTGACATCAACCCAGGTATTTGATCTTAAATTCCATTTTTCCGGTCTTGAATCACCATGATAGGTATATCCACTGGCAAGATTCTTGTCAGTATGCCATTGCATGAGAGGATGAGTTGCAAAATTTCCAGTAATCAAACCACCCAACAATTGTCCTGGAATATGGTATAAATTATACTCAATCTTGATTCCACTTGAAGGTTTCAGTGAAGGTAAGACTTGTTCGATAAAACGTGTCCATGTAATGTTGATAGTTGCTGGAGGAAGTTCACTCAGAACCTGTTTGGACTTGGGTACAGACGATTTGGGCGTGATATGTCCAAATATACTGAGTGCTGGAGACGATGAACTAAATGCAGACACCGGCTTCGAGGCATCTGAAGATCTATAGAGAAAGACGTCGGTTGGAATATCTTCCGCGATGAGAAAACGACGGACTAGATCATTCTTGGTGATTCCCAAACTCTCAAATGACTTTTCAGCGGCTTGAAGTGCCCCCATTGTCGGAGCGGCAGTTGGACGCATGTATACTGTCACATTACTCCTTGCGTTCCAATAAATTCGAATTTCGTCAAATGTCTTGTTACCATGAACCATTTCCAACAACCCTCCAACCATACCACTTCCACACACGGAATGAGCAGCATTGTTCAACCAAGTAGTTGCTGCCTCCCACAACATCAACTCAGAAACCTTTGCACAAATCTCTGAATGATTGAGTGGTTCAAGGACACGCTCACGCTCTTGGCTCAATTCACGAAGCAAACGAATGGCTCCTCGATGCTTCTCCGAGTTGTCGAGATGATTATGTAAGAGATCGTCTGCGCGCTTAATAATTGCGTGATCATATTTAGCCAGACAGTTCTTGATCATGATCTTGTCTTGTACAAATTGATCTTCTTGTCTGGTCATCTGTTCGACGTACGTGATAGGTAGTGTACAACTCATATGAATATACCCCGAATCTTCCCGCTTGGTACCCAGCATCAGGGGATATGCTTTGCAGGTATCAACGCGTGTAAAGGGACGCGATATTAATTGAGACTTGGAGAAGAGTGCACGAATGGCTTCAATTGCAGGATATTCGCTAATGGAAGCATTGTATGTCGGTCCCCACAAGAGTGGTTCCAGCCGACGTACTCCTGAATCATGATCATTGATAATATAACAGAGATCTCCATATTGACGCATAAAATGCAAACAAGAGTTGCACTTCCATTGAGCGACATCATCGCCAGACAAGTTTGTCAGCCAAGTATCTCCAACGACATTAGGACCGGGTCCCAGATCGGCATGAAACAATGGAACAAAGGGTCTTGTTACGAGTGCCGCCTTGATTGATGCATCCATCGATGCATAGATGTTGGACTTGTCGGAAGACTTATCATAGACATCGGGAACTGTAGGCACCAACGGGATGGCAGATCGACTCATGACGGATTGAAAACTGTCTCTCTTGGTTGATGAGTTGTGAATTGGAGGCACGAATAAGCCCGTGAATTAACATTCTTGTTTTTTCCGTTGTTGTTCAATATACAAGCCCATCTTGTACGGAATATTTATTTGTTCGATCGATGTCATCCAATCTGTTTGATTCTCCTAGTCCTAGTCTCACCAATTTCATAGTTCGTTTGACGAGCGGCAAAACGTGTCCAACAAGCGGTAAATGCTCGTATACATTTGAGTTTTGGGCTCGTGATCCACGTACCAACAAACCTGTACAAGTAAAGAATGATGACGTTATACGTCAACTACAATCGATTGGCATGCCTCCTGGTTACAAAAAGACGTATTACAATCTCGATCCCAATGCAGACATATTAGCCATTGGAATCGACAAGGCCGGCCGAAAACAATATAGGTATAAAGCAAGTGCTATTGAAGAACATGCCAATGAAAAATTCAATAGGATGATACCATTTATTGATGCAATTCAAGTGATACGCAAGGACATCGATGATACACTCTCAAAAGTCTCGATCAAATCTCCCAAGTTTGACGAAGATGTAATCATTGCAATGGCAATAAAACTCATGGACATTGGTCATTTCCGAATTGGCAGTGATCAATACCGAGAAGAACATGATTCCTTTGGGGTGTCTAATCTGATGCCTAAACATCTACATTTGGTTAAAAAGAGTAAGACTTTATACATTGCTTTCAAAGGTAAAAGTGGGGTAAAAAATGAATTGAGTTTATCGTTATCGTTGCCGTTCACTTCATTGCTCTGGAAGTTAAAACTGGATGCAGAACAACATGAGTCGGACCACTTGTTTCATTGGTTGAATGACGACTCGTTGTCGAAGTCTCAAAGTCTTCGATCTCATCACATCAATGATTTCATTCAACAATATGGTCCCTTTTCTGCCAAGGATTTTCGAACGTATTCAGCCAATGTTGAATTATTGAAATGTCTACTACCTTGGGCGAGTTCAAATGATCCTGCAATGTCAACGTTGAAACAACGCAAGTCTATATTAAAGGACTGTGTCTCCAGTGTTGCTGCTCTGCTGCACCACACAGTTTCAAATTCGCGCAAAGCCTACATGTACCCTCTTATCATCAACATGTTTGAAAAAGCACCCGAAATACTTGGGCAGATTTATGAATCGGTCAAGGGTCCGAAGAAGAATTCTATCGATACAACCTTTGCTGCGTTGCTACGCGGCTAGAGTATTGGTTCTCGTCAAGGTAAGATGGTACATACACTTGCACCTGTCAAACATCCCAATCCGGAAACTGCTTTATGGAAAACTTGAAAAGATGGACCAATGGCCGATCGATGAAATGATACTGCCGCGAGAACCCGTCACAGTAACTCGATAGTAGATTTCAGTTGAATAATCCACGTAGGCATTTCTCGTCAAATTGATGATTGATTTTGTTTCACCTGGAATATCGACAAACCCCCCTGTTTTATTGTCCATTTTCTGCCATTGATATGTCAATACATCTTTTGGTATCAACCAACTTGGAGTTGCGACAACCGACATTTCAGCAGGTCGCTGACAGGAAGTAGCATTACAACTACTTATGATTAATGAGTCTGGTTGTTTTGTTATGACGGGCAACACACTTGTATCTGTACTGGGACTTGGGCTAGGCGTCGGCACAGGCGTCGGCACAGGCGTCGGCACAGGCGTCGGCACAGGAGTCGGCACAGGCGTGGGCACAGGCGCAGGGTCAGGAACCGGTGCAGGCTTTTTTTTTCTAAAGATTCTAAACATAACATATCCAAAAACTCCTACAAGAAGTGCAATCATTATTTTGATACCTATACTTGTACCTGTACTTGGGTACTGTATATCATATTGACCTTGCGACGGGTATTGCATAATTGTATCGTTGTTGTGATGAAACAAAAATTGACTTATTGTTGTTGAACAAATATTAAAATTTATAAATCCCGAATGACATGACTTGTGGGCATTTAAGGACTATTGCAAAATGGTTTGTCGGGACACCCTCCTGCAGTATGACCAGGCTGACGACACCCCCCACACAGCATAGGATATCTCTTGAGTTCTTTTGCATCCGGAACATATGATCTCTTTGATGGAGTAGACTTGGAAACTTCTGGTTCATTGCGATTGTCAAAAATCGTGGACCATTCTTCCCAGGAACCAATCCGGCGCTTATTGTACATGGTATTGTAAGGTTGAGTGAAATATATGTGCTCCCATCTAGGAACCATGATTCCTTCTACTTGAGGCTTGTCATCAATGAGATAATCACCCATCACCAACGTCTTGTCCTTAGTGACAATAATCTTTTTGGTCCATTCCAATCCAAAGTTCATTTCAATCCACTGATACTTTTCAGAGACACAAAATTTGTGCTCCGTAAGTGGAGAGGTGACAAAGTATACATTGTGCTTCTCCGCCATGCATTTGATAGCATCGATAGCACCGGGGTAAGGATCAAAGCCAAGGAAAAAACCTTTTTGAGTCATAAAAGCACGCGCGACCTTGTCAATTGCAGGATCATCAAAGTCAAACGTTGTCTTGTTACGAAACGCATTATCTGGATAGATCATGTCAAGAGCCCGGAACAATTGTGCATCCAAATCGAGAATCGTATTGTCCATATCGATAAGAATCACCTTGGATTCAGGTGTAGGAATGGGGTTTTGAGACATGTTGGATAGAAGCGGAATTTGAACTTGATGGCAATAGAGTGACTGGAACGACGAAGAAAACGGTGTAAATTCCGTGTAAAAAGACAAACAAGTTTCCTGGTTGTTCCCAATGTTCCCACTCACTATCTTGTAGAGAATATGAGTGACGAATCTTGGCAGAGACCGTGTCAATTCCTTGACAATTTCCGTTTTCATCCAATCATTTCATCATCGGAATTTTCCACTATTACAAAAAAGGAATGTTCATCGATGTGTTCCGATCCAAAGTATGTTGGGCATCCCTTTCACCCTGTTAATCTTCCATTTGATGCAAAAGAATGGGCTCGGCGTCCCTGTCAGTTTAGAAAAAATATCCTCTTCCATACAGACCCCTTGGTTCCATGTGGAACATTTTGTTTTTCAGATCTCTGGTCTTGGTTGGGTTACAAGCATGATCTAACTTTTTCTCCCGCAACAGGGTATCCACCGAATCCACAACATCGTGCCAAACAGGAAGATTATGATGACAAGATGGAGGAGATTCTTTACCAAGTCTCCCAACTTGAACCCATATCACCAGCGTCACCAGCGTAATACGGTTTTCCGACCACTTTGTCGGAAATTGTCGACCAGTTACGTCGCTCAACGTCATCGCATTCGGCTGTCGATACACACATCACTTTTTCACAGCCCATTTCTTCCTTCACAATCGATCACATCGTCGGAATGTCTTTCGGTTCCAAAAAGTCGGGCTTCGTCTGGGGGGATGTTTCCGATGATGATGACCACGACGCCGTTGTTCCGATTATTGTTCAAGTTTGCGTGCCTATCCTTCAACTGAAGCCTTTCCAAGTCGTACTTCCTGCGGCCGTACTTCCTGCGGCCGTACTTCCTGCGGCCGTACTTCCTGCGGCCGTACTTCCTGTGGCCATTGATGGCGATGATGGATTCGCCAAGGTGCAGTCGCGTCGTACGCGTCAAGTGATGAAGAAAACCTTGAAACCTACAGTCACTCCCACGTGTCATATGTCGGTCGTTGATGAATCACCTGTTGGGAATACGTATCCCAAACAGGTTGTTTTGGTTCGTGATCCTGAAAGACGACAACCTCGCACCAAACCATTGACAGTGGTTCTTAAGACTACAACGATCAAGTCTCCTGCCATCAAGGTCACCAAGACTGCAGATACGAATCCTACTCGATTCTCTCGAGATCACACTGTGCAGAAGAAAGTCCCTGAGAAACTGACCAATAATGATCTTGGGCGATCGGCGTTGGAGGTCTTGAAGGGATGTGCTGCAGAGTGTTCTTACGATGACATGCTTGCAAGCGTGCGGGGCTATTATAACAACAAGATCTCTTTTCGTGCTGCCAAAGCCATCGTCTACCTCTGGCAGGACTGGTCGGACGAACTCGAGAAGTTGACATCTGACGCTGTAGTTGATTTCTTGTTCGATAAGATAGCAATGGCTGATCTGACTCGACACTTTGATTGGAATGAAAGTGTGGGTAAGGGAATGGATTGGTTCCTACACCACATCGATGCCTTCTTACAATCCAACAAAATCGCGACTACTTAGTAAACGGAAACTGTGCCACGCGACGCAACAGTAGCATAAAATTCGTCAAAATATTCAACATTATCACTTGCTATATGTACATTAAAGGGTTCTCATCAATCCTTCTTTCATACGCTGCATCGGTACCTCGCTGTTTCGCTACTTCGCTACGTCATGTCAGACTTTGCGAGAAACCTATTTTCCAATAAACATGTACTCGATGGATTAACTACTACACCAAGCCATCTTCCTTTACAAAGAAATGTCGAACTTGGAAATTTAATTGCTCGATATGAAAATCAAATGTCTATATCACGTACACGGCAAAGATCTTTACTAACGATGCCACAGACATGGAGTCCTGTTGTGACAGAAATCGTTGATGTTGAACAGGTAATCTTGAATCGTGAACGTCGATATAAAGAAACACAGTTGTATGACACGCGTGTAACCCTCGACTTGTTCAATTTTTTGCCAATTGTACCAATAGTACCTGAGCATCCAACAGAAGAATTAATTGTTGAAGATGTTCGAGACTCGGCAGACTATGGCTATGTGGATAAGTCGGATCCATATGAATCAACTATGCAATATCCGTTGGTTCCTTATGAACCCAATCCACAAGATTCAGTGGTTTCTTATCAACCCAATCCACAAGTTTCAGTGGTCCCGTATGAATCCATTCCACAATACCATTTGGATCCATCAGTCCCCTATGAACCCATTCCACAATACCATTTGGATCCATCAGTCCCCTATGAACCCATTCCACAATACCATTTGGATCCATCAGTCCCCTATGAACCCATTCAACAATACCATTTGGATCCATCAGTCCCCTATGAACCTATTCCACAATACCATTTGGATCCATCAGTTCCCTATGAACCTATTCCACAATACCATTTGGGTCCATCAGTCCCTTATGAACCCATTCCACAATACCATTTGGATCCATCAGTCCCCTATGAACCCATTCCACAATACCATTTGGATCCATCAGTCCCCTATGAACCCATTCCACAATACCATTTGGATCCAGCAGTCCCATATCAACCCATTCCACAATACCATTTGGATCCATCAGTCCCATATCAACCCATTCCACAATACCATTTGGATCCATCAGTCCCATATGAACCCATTCCACAATACCATTTGGATCCATCGATATCATATGAACCAATCCCACAATACCCATCGATTCCATATGAACCAAACCCACAATACCCATCGGTCCCGTATGAACCGATAAACGAAAGTCCACGTACGGGATCAACAAATCCCACGGGACCTCCTTCAGTCGCTTTGAAATTATATATGAAGGAATGGAATGTATTTCCTGAACATAGATCAGGTTGGAGTTATGCTATGAAGGAATTGTCGAGTCTTCATAAGCCAGATGGAACTGGTATACGAGTCATAGATTTTATGGAAAAAGTGTTTAGTTGGGATCTAGCCACTTCGGGACAATCCATGTTTACTGACAAGACGAAGAGAAAGATTCTATTCGATGAACAATTTTATATGGTTCCTGCAAATTCAATGCGTATGGTCCATCATCGTCAATCATTTTTGTTACCAACCAATCAAATAGTTTCGTTTGATTATAAAAACAGTCGTTGGCAAGTATGTCATACCATTACGAAAGAGCAATTCGCTACCTTACGTTCACCAGATGAACCTATAATGGAACCATGGATTGGATTTCTTCATAATCCTCCAAATGCTCCTTTATGGTTCGACTCATCTCATAGTCCTTGGCAAGTATTGAAACGACATATTACACGTGAAAGTCTCAAGTCTTGTCGTGGTATCTTTGTTATGAGTGATTATCTCAAGCAATGGTTGCGACAACAGCCTGAAATTCCTCTTGATCTTCCGATTTCTGTTGTCTTTCATCCATCCGAACTAGATACAGATACACCTACATGGACGTGGGAAAAGTACACGAGTAATCCAGACAAGAGTATCATTCAAGTTGGATATTGGTTACGCATTATGAAGTCTATCGCAGAATTAGAAGTGCCGCGTGGATTTGTTAAGAAATGGATGTATGGTAATAGCCATGCCTTGGATTGTTTGGATCAAGAACTTGCTCATTCAAGAAATCGTGCTGCTGTAGAAGACCTCTTTCTCAATACGGTACAAATTGTCGATCATATTGACAACCAGCAGTATGATATCGAATTGTCAAAAAACATTGTGTTCCTAGAAATGTATGACAGTTCGTGCAATAATGCTGTGATTGAATGCATCTTACGACGAACGCCTGTCCTGGTTAACAAGTTACCTGCTGTGATAGAATATCTGGGAACAGATTATCCATTTTACTTTGAATCATTACAAGAAGCCTCTTGGAAATTATCACAACCAATGTTGATCAACAAAACTCATCAATATTTATGTGATCATCCTGAACTCGCTGCTCGCCTCAATGGAAAACGCTTTGTACAAGATGTGCTCGAATCGGAAGTGTATATGAAAATTTGATTGGTTCATTATTCCTTCCTTTTTGGTTTGGACATTTGTAATAGACCTGTAGAGTCTGTATTTGCATCCAGAACATGCTTGACAATCTTGTAGATAGTATCTTTGTTTACCAGCGTATCCTTGCCATTCTGTTTTACAAAATTCATAGTATCAATTCAAAGTTTGAAACTGAAGGTTCGTCTTTATGTGCAGTAAACATTCTTTAAATTATCCTCGAATTTGACATTTTTGATACACCTGTAGAGTCTATATTTGCATCCAAAACGTCCTTGACAATCTTGCAGATAGTATCTTTGTTGACCAGAGTATCCTTACCATTTTGTTTTACAAAATTCATAGTATCGATTCCAATAGCATCGGCAAATTGAAGTAGTTCTTGCTTGGTATACTTATTGGTTGCACTTCCATGACAAATGTCAAAGTAGATTCTATGTGCATACTCCTGTACACGTGCTTCTCGGCGCATCCTAAGATTATTCATGGACTGAGCATCATACTCGTTCATATTACGAAGAAGGGTATACATTTGCGATTGTGGTGCAACCCCATCATTGTTAGGTACAAGCCCAATTTCACCGGATGATATAGTCACTGCATGAGTACCAAAAACGCCAACAGATCGCGTATCACCACGAATAACATACATTCCATCAAATAAACCCACCATGTGTTGTTGCACCTGACGTGTATATTCCATGGGATCTTGTGGGATCCATGTATAATCATTATCATCCCACTCTGGATTATATCCTTCAATGGTTGGCTCATTCAGATAAAAGGCATCATCGGAAGAAATATCACCATCATATAACTTTTTTCGATTCACCCCAAGTCTATATTGAAACCCGTCATATCGGCTCTCAGTGGCCTCAACTTCTTCATCACCATGACCACGCACTCGGTCATTAATCTCGATCAATACTGCCATTTTGTCCCCATTCCATTCCCTTCTCACAGAGACCCAATATGCTTGTAATGGAATTATACCAGATAACTTGACAATATAATAATCCTGGTCAAAGAGAACGGCCCACAATGAACTTCTCACAGAGTACATTTGACTAAATTGTTCATGGATGGCATCCTGTTGATTAGCATTCACCAATGGCCACTTTGTTCCTGGGTTCACATTGTGCGATCGCCTGGATTTGTTTGCTTTGAGTAAATCCGTGGCCGTTGGCCCATTTGGTCGTTTCAAACCACGAGGTGGCGCTTGCGACGCTTGCGACGACGACGATGTGTCCATTGAGTCCGATAACGATGCTGAAGCCATGACGCACTTGTAAATAATCAAAGTTCGAAACTGAAAGTTCGTCTTTATGTATAGTAAACAATTCAATTTTAAAAGACATAAAGTTCATTATTCCTTCCTTTTTGGTTTGGACATTTGTAATAGACCTGTCGAGTTTGTATTTGCATCCAAAACGTCCTTGACTATTTTACAGATACTATTGTTGTCGACCAAGGTATCCTTGCCAATTTGCTTGACAAATGTCATTGTATCTATACCAATAGAATTGGCAAATTTAAGTAATTCTTCCTTGGTATACTTTTTAACTGCAGTACCATGACAAATGTCAAAGTAGATCTTGGGTTGCAGTTTTGCTTCTTGCAATTACACGTCTAAAATGTATTTAGTAAAAAGAGAATGGATTGGATGAACTTCCTACAGGCTCCGCCGATGCTGACTGGTCTGCATCTGTAACTGCTGCTTCTGCGGCTGCTGCCGGTTTTGGTTTCTTTGTATATTTACGTTTCTTACGAGTAGGTTCTTCCGCATCGACAGATGCATCTGATGATATAGCACTAGAAGCAGCAACGGCAGCGGCGATTGGTCTTTTTCTGACCGGAACAACTGGGACTCTGGGACTGGAGAAAAAATTGAACAAATTGTTTTGACGATGAGACTCTTCGGTATATGGCGGTGGAATGAAGAGAAATAGTGGATTGTAGTCACTGTTTGTTCTTCGTTCTTTCGCGAGATCATCGTAGAATTTCTTGGCCACTTGGTTCACTTTGAGACTCTTCTCATTAAAATCACTCAAATATAGACTGTTGATATTCTTCAAACGCGACAATCCCACGTAAGCAGTTGAAGCGGCGAAGCACTTCTTGCCCAAATCCATCTGTGCACATTCCAACGTCATACCTTGACTACCATGAAACGTGGCTGCATATCCCAAACGTAATCCTAACTGATGTCGTTTGATGTACAAATTCTTTTGATTTGGAATTGGCATCATAATGGATGTAAAGAGACGTTCTCGATCCAAGGTAGAATCGTCCAGAAATTTGAGCAAACCTCGTCCGATATAACTACATGCACTTCCATTGCTCTTGTGATTTGGTAAATCATAATTGAACGTGAGAATGTATTGTGCTGATTTCTTGAACTGTAGTAATCGAGGCACCTTTTGATCGATCTTACTCCCAATCATAACAAGTGCTTGTTCATGAGTAATTCGATTGGTGGGTCGTAAATCTTTACGAGGACGTTTCGTCATGGGATCAATACTTGTGACATATTCCATGATTGTATCTTCTCCCAACCAGTCCACTTCTTCCAATTCAGGTTCTGGTGCTACTTGTGCCGGCATATTTCCATTATCATCGAGAATCATTGCCGCATCTGGATTACCGTTGGGATGATACCCCACATTAACGTATGATTGTTGTTGCTCTTGAGCCTGCGTCTGTGCTGGTTGCTGCGCCTGGACAAGTTCTTCTTCTTCCTCTTTGGATGGTTCTATTAGTTTCTCAAATTCCACTTGATTCATATGTTGAACATCTTTCGCGTGGGGAAACAAATGAGTAGGTTTAACCAATTCGAGGTCCCAATCTTTGGACTTGGTAAGTTCACGTCTTTCCTTGAGTAATTCGATGTCTTTGGGTGTTGCTTCCCCAACACGAATTCTATCCAACATGTGTTTATATGTCAGGTCAGACTCTTGGCGATGGGAAGTAATCAGATCAATTATGACAAAATTCAATTTGGGCCACAGAGGACTAGTTGTCAATATAGTATCCCCAATTGGAGCCAATTGTAAAAAATCGCCTCCTATCAATAGTTGTACACCACCCAGCACTCGTGGATCACTTCTGGCATGTTGAGCGACAGCATTACATTTCTCGAAGAATCGACTTCCCAACATTCCTACTTCATCAATACCAAGAATGTCGTAATGTTTCCAATTACTAAATCTTTTGATTTGGATATCTTGTTCAATCTGTAACAGTAACTTGTCCATGGGAATGGTTCCTTGTCCCAATCCACTGGCTGAATGTATTGTACATCCATCAATGAGTGCGGATGATGCGAGCCCAGTTGGAGCAGTTAATTGTAAGAACCTCTCGTTTTTCTTGTCAAATGTTTCTTTGATACGATTCATAAGCACCGTCTTACCACAGCCTGCACTTCCATTGAGAAACACATTATGACCTTGATACAAAGCACTCATTGCTCTAACATATGCAAGCCCACCATTCTGTTTAATCTTTGGATCGAGTACAAATGGACGATATTTATTGGAGGTTCCTACAAATGCAAAGTATGATGTTTCATCCATGTATCCAATAACCTTTTTTACAATGTCTGTTACAGAAATATCATCCAAGCACTTCCAAGATACCGTTTCATACTGAAGTTTTTCGGAAAGTTTTTCGACAAGTGACATGACACCGAAATGTAAAACAGGACCAGCCCTTTTCATTTGAGAATCATGTCAATAAAAATTACTCATGATGATAGACGGATAATTTCCGAATAAAATCCTTTTGAATTTGTTTCGTCATCACATCGGAAAATACGCGTGCCCCGCGTCCATGCTGGCTCCACGCGCGCTCCGCGGAGTGCGCGGCTCCGCGCTCTGCAGGAAATGCCTTGGCCCGAGAGACTCACATTCCATCGCGGCTGCTCAACTTTCCGTATTTGCAACCTCGGAATTTTACGACAGATGACGTCACAGCCTCGAATGGCTCCTTTTTCTTACAGACAGGCGAATGGGGGTACTTCAGAGTCAGTGAAACACAAGCGCATTCGCAAACGCGATGTTTCTGACAACCATTCCAAGCGCATCAAAATGACCGATGCGTCATCATCACCTGCAAAGGACAGCGGCTTTGATGTGCACAACATTCCCGACGATCTTCAGAATCAAGTGCAGCATCTGCAGAGCATGCATTCATCACTGCTCAAACGAATCCATGACATGGAATCTCGATGTAACCTGCAGACTCAAGAGATAAACCGACTCAATGCGGTGGTGCAGAGGCAAAGGGATCATTTTCGATTTGCAGTCGATGATCTAAGATCCACTGCACATCAACTCTTCATCAATGCGAATCGCAACATTCGAAACACTGCAGCATTTGTTGAGTACCAAGCACAACAAGCACAAGCGCAACAAGTACAACAAGCGCAGCAAGCGAACGACGAACCTCGATGGATACGACCACACTTGATCCTCACTATGCAGCAAGCCAATACCACTTCACATCCCACCCTCTGTCTTCCTCCACGCCACAGCGGACCAAATAGACTGCATCTGAATGTACCTGCTATGATCCACTAGGACACTCAGAGAGAGAGACTGGCTGCTCAACAGTACAACAAGTTCTTCTTCGTCAAACACTTATCGCAACTTCTTTTTCAACTTTTGCAAATCACGTTGTGATGGCAACAGGTACAACAAGTGGTAGGTCCTGGAATGAGTAGACCATACTTGATGAGAGGATAGTAAGTCTGGGTCTTTTGATTCGATACAAAGTCTCTGGGAATCTTTCGTACATGATTCCAATTCAATTTAGACATACTATGTTTTTTCCAACATGCACCATATACGAGATGACGATGTGGAAATTGCTTTTTCCGGACAAGTAGTTTCGCAACCAGTACACATGCAACATATACGGTCATTTTGTTGCATTGAACCAGTTTGTATTTTGTCAAGGATTCATCCCACAAGTAATCTGTAAATGCAAGTCTTAATGGACATGTAAAATATTCACGAAATTGCAGATATCCGAAAGGAAATAGTGTATGGTAACCCATACTATATTCCAATCCATTCAAGATAACCAATTCCATTTCTCGAAGACGAGAGGCTTTACAAACCTTGTCAGAAATTGTGACAAAATCATCAATTGATATAGGTATCATCTCTTCTGTCTTGGCTGCGATCATCAATGCAGTAGTTCCAACCAATTGAAATATGGATTGATTGACTCGACGTCGCGATAAAAATCTATCGAGATACCAACATGCGACGTGAACTGTATCAGCATGGAAATTTAATTGCGCTCCGACTGTAATCATCCAATCAACTAGTATATGTCTCATTTGTGGATTTATATCAGACTGTGTCGACATGTAGTCGATTGGATATGCCACTTTATTTATTGGTTGACGCGTTGGATCTACATGCATCCAAAGGAATTGCAGCATCTCACTTGGTAGGGGCATATCTACCGGTACCGGCGTTTGCTCATCTATAGAGTCTTCAACAGCAAACATCTGATGTTCAGAGACTTTGTTACAAGTGATATAATAACTTAGAAAAAATAATTTTGTATGCAATGCAATGCAATGCGTTTGACATAGTCGCTACAATGAACTTGGTGGAAGTTGAGCCGCATTCTGCTTCCACCACGCAGTATTATTACAAGTATAAAAGTACTTGAGAGGAAGACCATGTTTCTTGTATTGGTCGAGCCACCAGTCCAAAACTTTGGTATGATTTGCCCAATCCATAGATGAGGATGAGTACTTTACTTCAGGAGTGTCATTGTTCAGATAGCGTTCCATCCACCAATCCAGAACTGCCACATGACCATTGGCAGAGGCTTGAGTGACTGCACTGCTACAAACATAGAGTCTAATAACATGCTTCTTCTTTTGTTCCAACCACCAATTGAGAATGTTAATATGGCCTTTGTTGAACGCATCGCACATCAATTCATCTGAACACTCAAACTTCATGTATTCTGCGACCCACACATCGAGAAATGAAATATTTACATTCTAGTAGGCTTTTTTGAAGAGATGGGGGAAATCGATCACCCGGAGGCCCAGCATCTCGCATGTCTTCGGGTCATAGAGTGACCACGTCTGAGAGTCGAGTATCAATCGATTAGCACCTTTCTTGTCATGAAACGACACCGACTGAAATAGTGGATCATCGGTTGGCTCATAGATGCGCTGAATGTGGTCACCTAAAAAAAGCCAATTGTGAATTTGCTCCTGGGTACAATAGTACAATCGGCCAGAAACACATTCCTGAAACTCATCGTTGTTGAAATGTCCCTTCAATACATTGAGACCCGACTTCCACAGGAAACCATGGTGGAGGTTCTTCTCATTCAACACTTTCCAGTACACCGGCTTGGAGTCTGGAACGACCATAATTGGGTCGGATGGGACGAGGGAACTGGAAGAATTGGACATGTTTGTGACAAGGCTCGGAAAGTTGCAAAGGGGCTGAGAAACTGAACCAAAACTTTGCGCTTGAGTTGTCGCGTCATCGATTACGGAAAGAGTGCATTTCCGTCAGTGACAAGTGATATAATAACTTGAAAAAAATAATTTTGTATGCGATGCAATGTTGACAAAGTTGCTACACTGAACTCGGTGGAAGTTGAGCAGCATTCTCTTTCCACCACGCAGTATAATGACCAATATTAGAGTACTTGAGAGGAAGACCATGTTTCTTGTGTTGATCGAGCCACCAGTCCAAAACTTGTATGTGCCCCATTACATCGGCCCAATCCATAGATTTGGATGAGTACTTTAGTTCAGGAATGTCTTTGTTCAAATAGCGTTGCATCCACCAATCAAGCACATTGAAATTTGCGTGTTTGGATGCATAATTCATGACAGATTCTGAATATGCAAGGCTGGGGATGTTGCCCTTTTGGAATGCGTTCATCCACCAGTCAAGAACCACAACATGTCCATTGGCACAGGCTTCACCAACTACATAGTGAGAAACATATAGTTTGATACCATGCTTCTGCTTTTGTTCCAACCACCAATTGAGTATGTTGATATGACCTCGCGTGAACGCCTCGCACATTAATTGTTCTGAACACTCAAATGGTACACCGGTATCCTTCATATATTCTGTGACCCACGTATCCAGAAACTCGATATTTTCATTTTGATACGCCTTATAAAAGAGGTGGTCGAAATCGGTCATTCGGAGGCCTAGCATCTCGAATGTCTTAGAATCAGAGAGTGACCAGACTCTAGAGTCGAGTATCATTCGATTCGCACCTTTCTTGTCACGAAACGACACCGATTGAAACAACGGGTCGTCGGTTGGTTCATAGATCCTCTGGATGTGGTTACCTAAATAAAGCCAATTGTGAATTTGCTCCTGGGTACAATAGTACAATCGGTCAGGAACACATTCCTGCAACACATCGTTGTTAAAAGGTCTCTCCAATACATTCAAACCCGCCTTCCACTGGAAACCATGGTGGAGTTTCTGATCATTCAACACTTTCCAATACATATGCTTGGATTCTGGAACGACCGTACTTGAATCGGATACAACGACGGAACTGCATGAATTAGACATGTTTGCGACGGGGATCGGAAAGTTGCGGCAGCAATGGGGGCTGAGAAACTGAACCAAAACTTTGCGCTTAAGTTATCGCTTGTCGCGTCATATTGTGCCACGTATTGTTATCGGAAAATCGCGTTTCATGTATGTACATATATATTGAAACTAGGACAAGAATATGTCGAGGTCTGCAGGATTTTCCAATACGATCACTGAATCCATTTGGGCAAATTCCTGCTTGACTTCGGGGTCTTTACTGATGATATAGATCTCTCGACGTGTGCAGTTGACCAATTTCGGCGAACCAAATCGAGGAGACTCGAGAAGTTCGCGTATTTGCTTGGCATGACTACCTCGCACTGCGAGAAACTGAGAGGTGACAACTCCATTGTTGGAAACCTTTTCCGGCGAAGGAGGATCCTTCATCTGTTGGAGAGGAGTACGAAGGACGTGAATCGACATGTGGACGTATTCGGTTTGTCTCAGAGATAGTTGTACTAGGTCGACAGTTGCAGCATCCCAGATGATGATGATTTCTGTACGACCTTCTGCTGCGATCTGTTTGGAACCTCCGTGCCAAAAGGGTGACCATCGGCAGAACACGGTGCCTGGAACGAGTTTGACAACTTTGAGTGATTCACCCAAAAGTAGTACCTTGCAGACAGCCTTGTGAGAGACTTCAAGCGTGCTTGCAAGTTGTCGTGAAGTGAGTCCTTGTTGACCCACTGCACAGAGAAGTGAAAGAATTCGAGACTCAAGAGGAATTTTAGAAGTGTTTTGATTTTGCGAGTTTGATGGAGAAGCCATGGCTGCCATTTCCGTAAATTCGACAATACAAACACAGAGCCAGAAAAATGAACTTGAGGCAAGGAAGCAGTTTGGTCAGATCATGACATCATTTCGGAAATAGATTTTCGTCTTTATTCCGATGAATAATCAACGCCACGTACATGCGAGCCAAATTGTCAATAATATCCAGAAGAATCCTATAATGACGATTACGCACACGGCACCAACACTTACTTGGTGGGTTAATGATAATGTCTGATTGATCCGATCAGACTCGTAATAGCACTTTTTGCGGGTACCCGGTTCATCACAGCCACTGTCTTGAGTGAGGGAGTATGCTCCATTCCCGCTCTCGAGATGCACATTAAAAGTAGAACAAGTATATGACTGTGGCATACAGACCGTAACCTTGGCTACGTTTGTACAGATGGTCCTCGTACATGTTTCACTGGAACATGAATCTACTACGCATGTGTCTTCGTGATAGTTGGCAATAGTTGGTACTGCATATAGACCCATCCCTAACCCCCATCCAACTGAGTAAAAAACCCACACCGCAAGCAGTATCCAAAACCATGTGTTGTTGCCACGATGTCCCGACAACATGTGGTCGGAAATTTATGGTGAGATTTGAAATTTTAACTTGACCAAGGAATGAATGAGTCACTTGCTTTGACAAACAATTCCGATGATTCTGCCTAAACAATGATCCGATTAAACCATCACGATTCCATTTTTATTTTGGGTTTCTCAAGAACCAAAATTAACTCCTCAACTGATATCTACTCCTCAAGTATGGCCAAAAATCAACATTACTTTGTCAATGGTCCTGGAGCAAAATATTTTGATTTTCCCGTCTGAAGTTCATATGTCTGTGGACTTAGATCATAAATAGATTTGTTTCTATGGCATGTAGGGCATAGAGCAGTGAAATTGGACCATTCATTGAGTCCACCATTGATAAGAGCCAATCGATGATCGATTTCAAATGTGGCAGGAAGATGAGGCAATATACATTGTAAATTACCACATTTCCATCCTTGTGATTCAGCCACTATTCTACGCTGTAAATCTGTAAGTCGTACACGATTCACTTTTCTTCTTGACATTGTTGGTTTATGTATTTGTTTCAAACGTCTATTATAAATTTATCTTTTATTAATTTTTCTCGACTCTATTGCAAGGTATCAAGTGCATTCAATTTCCATATGACTACTAGTGTGTCTGAGAGAGTGTTTAGTCAAGAGATAAGATGTGGTGGCAACTGGAAAGTTGCAGAGTTATCATTGGAAGATGAAGGACGTCAGGTCCCTGCATGTGCACATGTGTTACCCAACTACGAATTGGGAGAATTTGTCAATAGAATGATTTTTTTCAATGAACAAAAGACTGTTCGAAATATTGTGTCGTTTCCTGTTTTGCTACGCATTTTTGATCGGGATACTGACAAAACGAATCAAGTTTCTTTGCGGGCAGTTGCCATATTGGGACATGTAGGTTGGTGGACTTTGGATGGAATTTGTGAGACAACTTTATTACCACTAACTTCATTGAACGATTATCGAGACATTGTCGTGATCATTCCCATCATATTTAATACATCTACCATCTACTACAATACTATCTATATCTCTGAAACTTGGCGACGTGAATTGATGATATCTTGTGGAAGTAGTTCTTTGATGTGTGTAACCGACGCATTGTTTGGCGTTGAGCCAACGTTCAAAAACCAATTGATATTGCCTCAAGATCCATTTGATGGGTCTCTAGATACAATAAATTATATTGTGTGGCCAAATAACACCAGTTGTCTTGTGTTAAAATTTGAAAATGTCAAGATCATTGACTGGACAAATTCTCAAGATATGTGTGCCGCAAATATATTAAGTTGCAATGGAAGGTATCTTTATTCCAATACATCTTCTTTGCTGATGAAGGATGCTGAATTGACTCTTCGTACAAGACAGGATCAACCGAAAAATTATTATTGGAAAACTTTGCTTACATGTCCAAGCGATGAAACAAACGGCCGTGCAAACAAAATTATTGACTTGTAATATCAATTGGAAATCTATAAAGTCGGATTACACAATTTCATCATCGTACACATTGAGACTAACGCGCATCTGTCGTACACACGCCCGTGTTACATCCGAAAATTCCGACTTGAACGCAGGCCAGATGAATTCATTCGAATCCGTTTTGGATGAGGATATTCCCTGTTACAATCAAAATGCTTCAGCAAGAGGAACGGATCAAGAAATTGATCTCGACATCAAATACAAGTTGAAATGTCTACCGAAACTTCTTTCCAATACAAGCATTCAAAACATTCCTGCCGTGCCTGCAGTGCCTGCATTTTTTTCACCTTTGAATCCAAGCAAGTTCACAGATTACCATCGCGCAGCCATCATCGATTGGTTAATGTGTATGCAGTGGCATGTCACAAACGAACCCTATCAATACGATTCGTACGTAATGTTTCCACAGTATACGCGGTTCAATACCCAGGGTATCCATTTCGCAGCATTCCTCATCGATAGGTTCATGGCTATTCGAGATGTTGAACAACAAGATCTTCAACTACTCGTCGCCGCATGTATATGCATCGCCATGAAAATGGAGGTATCCGACGATAGCAACGCCACAGCATCAGAAATTGGGGAAAGGATAGGGGCTATTGACAAGAAAGACATTGGTCAGATGGAAATTACGGTACTGACGACGCTCAATTTCAATGTTGAATATCTTGGTCTGTTTCCTTTGGGTCCGGAAGAAATGATGAAACTCATCCCACAATCTGCTGCGGTTCGTCGATTCACTCATTATCTGTTTGACAAGGGCCTCACAGTATCATCACTCAAATGTACCAAGAAACACGTTCTCTTTATCGCAAGTCTATGTATCGCCAAACGTCTGTATAAACAAAGAAGGATACCTATCGTCACGAATCACAAGCATCACATCTATCTCAACAAGATTCATAAGTTGGACACATTTGTATATCCTTCAAAGTCTGGCTGCACCGACGCTCGTTCCAACGAGCAGTTCAAGTCTACTGCCATCAAGACCATCAAGGCCAATACCAGAGTCATTCCTTCACCTACCATTGTGACTGCCTTGTCTCCCAGTCATCAATCACATGCTGAAGATGATATGATGTGTTACGAAAGTATGTCTCCTGACGCTCTTTACACATCCATATCGTCTCAACCAGCCCTCAACAAGTCAATTGCTAAACATGACCACAAGCGGCACACTCCAATGATTTCTTCTACCGAACCACACCCACAAGCGTACAAGAGGCAATGTCACCATTGAGCGCTTGTGATTGAAACACATTATACATGATCAAAAACTGTTTGCAATACCAGATCATTTGCATGCACATCCATGCAAAATAATAATTGCACTTGGTGATTGATGGATGAAACATAATTGTGCTGCCTGGCGGGCGAGTGATGGCATTCTATTCTTAAATCACTTGTTGTTATTTATTCAATTGTATGCTATCGTACGTTGTCATCGATCAGCCTAGTTGCATATCATCCTTGTTCTGGTCATGTACCATGACTTGGCATAGTTGCTGATCTCCTTGGTCAAAAGTTTGTTATCAAGACCAAGTTCAAGGATATTGTCCTTTTCTTCCTTGAGTGTATCTGTAACGATCCACTGAATGAACTGCGATACATTCTTCTTGATGAGATCAATTTGCATCTCCTTGAGGTAATCTATTCCCTGTTCAAGACGTGCAGGAGCAACAGCAAGCAACACATACTTTTTGATATTTTGCATTGCTTCTCGATCCACATCCGACATTGCCTTGACAGGCTTGACTTTGGTGACGGTATGTTCATCTCCTTTGACCTTGAACCAGAAGCGACTCGATTGACACATCTCGAGCACTTCCCACACATATCCTTCGCCGACTCCAGAGACACCAAAAGACTTGCCGTAAGGACATTCCTTATCTGCCGCCGCAGTGAATTGTCCAAGCACAGAATCCTTGACATCCGTGATCGCCATTAGTTGGTCGTACGTCATCTCGAGTTCGATGGCGGGCGCGCGATAGATGTTGTAGATGTTGTACTCAGGACAACTAATTTCCCTGTAATCTACGAAATCCTGCCACACATGATTGATCTTAATCTTGTAGATGACAAACATCTTTGGGAGTTTACAGAGAGCCACACCGGCTTGAATGTTTCCACCACACCATTCTCCCGAGATCATAATATGTTCCGCCAGAGCATCATTGTACTTGCTTTCGTAAATGTCCTTGACAGAGGAAATCAGATGGTTCTTGTCTTGATCAGGAATATCTTGCCAAAACTTGGCAAATCCAGCATTATCGTTCTCCACAGTAAGAATACGATTTCTCGATTGGACACAAATCTGATCGACCGGCGATCGAACGATGTCTGCATGACTTCCGTGAAGTTTCACAGATCCCCGAAGATGAAAGGTATCAGGGATTGTCTTCCCTTTGACGATCACTCCAGTTTCCTCATCCAAGTAATCACTGTAGTACTTCTTGAGTTCCTTTTGAAATCCAGAAAACTGTTCAATCGAACCAAAGTGAATGTGCGCCGGCAAGACGATTTCGGAAGCCATGTCGGAAATTAGAAACAAACAAGGCACAGAAGAATGTTGACGAAAACGCGGCCACCGTTGATGACGCGAAATTGAATATTTTCCGTTTTGTTACCAAAGATAAGTAATCCGTTTGACATACTCTTATCATTGCCAAATCATGTCGGATGGTGGTTTCGGAACTATCGGGTCTTATCGACCTCCTTATATTCGCCCACCAACAACGGTCGTTGTACAACCACCCATTGTCCCAACCGCACCGTTAGGAATCGGACCTACAGGACCTACAGGTAGTAGAGGAATACCTGGACCAACTGGTCCTATTGGAGCAGCAAGTATTGTGCCTGGGCCTACTGGAAGTAGAGGAGCGACTGGTTTAGGTTTTACTGGTGCTTCTGGAGCAGCAAGTACTATTGTTGGACCAACTGGAAGTAGAGGAATGCCCGGACCAACTGGTCCTTCTGGAGCAGCAAATACTATTGTTGGTCCTACTGGAAGTAGAGGAGCGACTGGTTTGGGGGTTGTAGGTCCTACTGGAGCAGCAAGTATGGTGACTGGTCCTCAAGGTCCTACCGGATCGTCGTCAATATCCAACGTTGATGAAAGTATTGTATATCAGAATGTTATCAACAATGTTGTGCGTATTTTACAAATTGATACAAATAGTTCTGCATCTGGATCTGGATTTTTCCTAAGAAATGGGTATATTGTGACGGCTGCTCATGTAGTGCTTCGAGATTCGCAATCTGCTCCTCAGGATATTGCTCCTCAAATTTGGGTCAATGTGTTTATTCAAAATAACACAAAAATCTATCGGGCAACTGTGATAGGTGTAGATCGCAATTATGACATTGCAGTGTTACGTATCAATGACCTTGTTGACATGTCTAGCCTTCCTCAGTTGGCTTGGAGAAATAGTAGAGATGTCCGATGTGGAGAAAAAACGGTGGCAATTGGACATTCAACGGGTTTGTTTATTCAATCTATAACAGGTGGTGTCGTGGTTGACAATAAATTTCATGATTATATTGATATACCCGAGAGCATTACGGCTGATTTTCATACAACTGGTGGAAATAGTGGTGGTCCAGTATTCGATATCAATAATAATGTCATTGGTATTCTATCATATGGACTTACTGTAGCGGCTTATGAATTGAGTGGTGCAATCTCCAGTTTTGTTGCCCAGCAAGTGGTTGATTGGATTATAGAAACATGGGAGGCATCCACTGCAAATCCTAAGCCACTTTTCATATATCCATCCAGATATCTAGGTATTGAATATCGACCATTTACTATGGAACAACAAATGATCACGTTGTTTGGAGCAGGACCATACCCTTCCACATTACCTTTCAACTCTCAAGGATTTCAGATAACATCGATTGTTGCGGGAAGTCCTGCGGAAGGTCGATTGCAAATATCGGATGTTATAATGACTTGCAATAACATTGCTGTAGGACAACAAAACAATCAATTTCCTCTGGGTACATTGATTCATTTTGCAGACACATCTCTTTCATTGAGTGTATTGAGAACTACCTTGAACGCATCGACCGGTGTTCGCTCGTATGGAATCATCAATATGACTGTTGCCACTGTTGCTATGCCACCATCTAATGACAAGTTGTTTAATGGCACTCAAAGTGAAACAACAACATACAAGAATACAGATAGTGTCCATCTACCTATCCTCAACTTGTAATCGGAATTACTGACATTATAATCGGATAATTGCAATGACGTTTTTTATTTTTTTAAGTCGCTCGTCACAACAATCAATTGCCACTGAACTTTTCGAGACCACTTCGTTTCGAACGCTTCGTTTTCGAACCTTTTGGATGTCTCTCCTTTCGTGGTTCTACACTTCTTCGGATTCGGATTGCATATCCAAATCAGTTGAATTCAATGATTCCGACATTGTTGTTGTTGGAGTTCCGTCTGCAAAGTTTCGAAAACTCCCCTTCAAGTCCTTGACGCCACCACCGTCTCCAACGTCTCCAGCGTTACCGTCCATTAAGTCTCTACCATTAGTGTTGACACATGAACTAGGCAAGCGTTCTCGTTCGGCATCTCTACCATCTCAATCACCTCTTGCGTTTTCTCCGCCACTGAGGTCCCAGTCCTGCTCTGACAAACCCCATTTTGTGGCAAACCCATTGCCTCGATCTCCACCATCGTTTGATTTACAAGCAGATCGAATTCATCCCAATGTTTCTCAGACAATTGCACCCAAGTATCCCAGAATCGTAACTGAAATTATTGGAGGTGGATATGAATGTCAATTCGTGCAACATGAACCTAGTCAATCGAAGGATCTTGAAATCATGCAACCTCCTCCTGGACCCTCTCCTCAAAAAATGACAGTACCTGCGCAAGCGACCGTTATCTCACTCTCCAAGACTGATCGATTCATCAATTCTTTCGCCAAGATGCGCCGCTGTTGCTGTTGTTAAAGCACATCTGTCTGAATTTTTGTATATACCAAAGCATACATACTGAAAAACCTTTGATAACTTGAAATGTATGTCGATGCATACAACGCTACATGGAAACATATATCATTCTACTTCTTCCATATCACTGATTGACGTACAAGAAGAATAGAGATGAATGATTTCTTCGTCGAAATTACCATCCTCTCGTCCTCTACATGCAGGGTTCACATGGTTACTAAATCTTTTTCGTAAACACTTGAGACAAAATTTGTTGATGTCTTGAGAGCAATATGAGCATATGACCGAAGAACAAGTCTCACATGTGACGTATCTTTTGACATACGCATCGCAATACCAACAACATCGTCCACTTTGCTTACCTTCCTTACAATTGAATGAATCATCAACTCGACGATACTGCGTTTCCAATGAGGATGTTTGACCAAGATTGTCTGTAGATGTCTTGGTGATGGAGGACATGGAGAAACGGACGACTGAAATCCGATCATGGACATTGGTATTATACCCAATAATTATGATTAACAATCAGCCTCAATATATACAAAAGAAAAATAAAATTGTTTAAATCGGAAACTTGATGTAACAAGACAAATTGCTTACTTGATTTTTTCCGAAAACATGTGTATCGTAACAATCATTATAGGCATCATCATTGGCTTGTTTGTATGGAAGATGTTTCAGGATCGACAAGATGATTCCAAGTCGCAGACACCTACACCTGTGAAAAAGAATCGCTTCACACTGAAGGATCTACAAGATCAATATTCATATGCTATCCGAGTTGTAAAAGTAAACGAATTCGATGCGGTAGTAACTGCTGATTACAATCCCGACAGAGTCAATGTGGCTGTCAATATCTTTGGAATTGCTTCGTTGGTTCCATGGACGGAGCAACAGGCACGGAATATTTCAATGCAATATCCTCAGCAATGTGAAATTGTTTCATTGACTCGAGGATGATTGTAATGTGAGTGATTCTAGATCTCCCTTGTGACGAAGAGTGTATCTGTGCTTGTTATTTGTTCTTCGATACGCATAAATCTGTGCATCTAGATAATTTCTCAAGATATGAGTGGAACAGAATGATGAATCGGTAGACTTTATTTTTACTTTTGGAGGATTAGTCCTCTTCATAAACCCACTTGCTTGATCCATACTAGCATTCTGTGGTCGAAAGAAATCGGCACGAGACGTAGGAGGTCCCCAATAGGTCTCTGATTGTGAACTTTGTGCATCTTTTACAACTTGGGAAAATCCATTGGGAGCAATTACGAATGGGTCTGATGGAGTCGATGCTGACAAAGGACTTGACGTAGGAAGTAACGACGTCGATGCCACAACATGAGTCTTGGTAGCAGACTTTGTAAAGGGACCATTTTGACCATTTTGAAACCAAGCGGGGAGTAGATAATCACCCAATGTAATTTGATTGGTAATTTGTAACAATGTTCCATTACATGCATCACAAATTGATGCATCGTAAATACCTTTAATACCAGTGTTTCCTTGAGAATTATCAGCCACCATATTTCCCAAAGGATCAACGAGACATTCGAGCACTTGTCGACACATCATTGCTCCAATGATGTCATCTCCAACTTGATCTGAATACAAAATTTTACCTTTACCTCCCAAAAGTATGCTCGACACAAAGACAAAAGCAATTACTGGATGACAATCGGTCAATGTATCGTATCCTGATGCATCTCCTGCATCAATATTGCTTCCAAATATAAATATAGAATCAAACACATTGAAATCTTGACTAGCGGCATAAGTGGTATATGTACCTGTATATAATGTCAAGAGACTTTGGTTGGGTATAGACCAATCCTGATAAAATTGTGGTAGAATAGAGTTCATGGCCTTGATCCATATTTCAATTTGTTTGGATGAGATGTTTCCTATTGATTCGTTAAAGACAAATATTTTACCGTTTTTAACAAGATCCGATGACATTCTGAGTAAATAGTAAAGTGAGGTCCAGGGTTATCTCTTTTACTGTTGTTGGTAAAAAATATTGTCTTTATTGTGTATTTGGATTAAAGAACAAGTCAACAATTTATCAATATCTTGTCAATATCTGGTCACACTGGTTGTGTATTATACTTGCACAAGTAACATGTCCACAGTTTTAATTTTAGATTGGGATGGTACGTTATGTCCCACTCCACATCTTCGGTCTGTATTGAGAACTGTTAAAAGTCCAGAAACCAAGAAACGATTATATGCTTTCATGGATGGTGCAGCCGAACTACTGGCAAGTCTTATGAAATTCATAGAACAATCCAATGTCAATGCTTACATTGTGACAGATTCACCCGAAGGTTGGGTATTAGAACTTGCAAAGGCATTTTTTCCCCAAATTGTTCCTTTCTTTTCTGACAATAGAATTCAAGTACGTCATACGAGTGTGATTAAAACCGTGCAACGTGAACAAACGCAACATCTATCGGTCATGGAAAAGATGTTGAATTCTAAATTACCAACTTTCCGAGAAATTCTTATTGCACATCATCAGCAATATGGAATCAAGCCTAAACTCATTTCTATAGGAGATTCCGTCATCGAACATCTCGCTGCATCCGAATGTTTGAAGCAATCTTTGGTGGATCAAATTCAAATCATCAAGTTTCAAACCGGACTGAGTCTTGATTTATGGCAAAAACAAATTGTGACTCTCAAATCATTATTGAAAAAGATGATCAATCGCACAGAATGTGATTCTGGAAGTCATCGATTCGATCTGGATGAAACCAAATGGATTTGTGAAACGGAACTTCCAAAGACCATGACTTGCTTTTATTCACCTCGATCTTCATTTCTCTTGGACAATAATCAAAATATGTATAGACCTGTCCAATGTTCATAATCTTGTTTTTTTGAATGATTTTATTCTAGTCAATCTATCAATGTCAAAGATAGCCATCCATTTCAGTTTCTCTCTACATGTCTACACCTGCTATTTCAGTAGATGGTTCAATAACCACTATTGGTACTCTGGGTATTCCATCGACCATAGTGGCACGTAATGCTGCCGCAGTCGCAGCACTATCTGCTGCGCTTGATAAGTTGTTTACTATGCAAAATATTGATGTTGGTTCCATCCCATCGATAGTGTTGCAATGTATGATCATTGTCAAAGACTATCGAAGTTTGACTGGGGAGGAGAAGAAACAGGTGGTGATTGATGCCATTACTCAGTGGATCAAAGGGTTAGGAATTCCTGGAGAAATCAAGGGAGTCATGATTGCAGTTTTACCTGCACTGGTTCCTAATCTAATTGAACTCAATTGCTGGATCGATAGAACTCGTGAACAAGTCTTCAAGAATGTGGAGAAAAAATGTGTAGCCATGTCATGTTTCAAGTGTTAAATAAGGTCACTACTCGGTTGCACATGGTTGATGTGGATTGGAACAATTTTCAAAGGAAAGAAGAATGATGTTTAAAATTCAAGAGAGGTTTTGTTTTCCTCGTTTTTTCCCTTTCTTTGAACAATCTTTTTCCGAACTCTCATACATAATCAACACTATAGTTCAATACTCTCTAGCGCGCAACATGCATCTGATTTCCAGTCATTCAAATGGAAAATCTAATTTTTATCTGGGAACAACGGCTGATTTGAGTAGCGAACAGTCAATGATTCATGCAAATGTTACACTTGCCATCAATTGTGGAGTTGAATTGGATACCTTTGTCAAACTCTTATCCTCATCCTCCAATAAATTGACCAAACATTTTATTAGCAAGGTATCATGTCCAGTTACATTGTCAAGCAAATGGTCCATGTCTCATTTATACTTTGATATATGGAATGATGAAGAGGAAGTATTGTCTTGTTGTTACTCTGCTTTATGTATTGCAATGGAAGAATGTATTGAAAAGCAAGGTTCAATTTTGTTATATTGTGATAAAAATGGTTCTAGAAGTGCGGCACTCCTGATATCATTTTTAATTTTCACCGGATTGTCTTTTCAACAAGCATGGACTCAAGTTTTGAAACGTTGTCCTCAACTAGAATTGAACTCAGGTTTCGCTGTTCAACTTCAACAACTTGAACGTCTCTTACAAATGCATCAAAAATACATCAACCTTGGCAGCCTTGGCAGCCTTGGCAGCCTTGGCAGTCTTGCTTCCAATACATTAACTCCATCAGGAAATCGACAGATTCAAATCTAAACTCTGCACTTTTTATGTCTTTTGTTAAAATACAATGGCACTGAATTTTTTTTAGATTCTGTTAGGCAAATGACCAATGGCTGATTCAAATACAAATTCCACACATTGTTCGCATGACGATCTCCCAGTAGTTCTTCATGTAGAACAGTTGACGATTCGGTGCATCGACCCAGAGTCGTTTATTCCCAAAATATTAGCACTCGAACCAACTATTGTTGCACCCGACATATTGTCAAGTAAAATCCATCATTTGCGATCGAGAGACGCGGTCAGACCATGTTCATCTTTCAATCCTACATTCGATTTGGAGTCTGTGACACAACCCAGTTCACGTGCTCGAATTCAAATTCGAGCCAAAGAGCAAGATGTCAAGCAAGGTGAAATTGTCGATCCCGAAGTTCAACCTGTTTTAGCACATTCGCGTGTACAAACATTGGTGGCCAGTGCGACTGACCCAAACAGTCGACATTTTGAACATACCCCCGAATTGATGTTTCGTCGACTTGGAAGTGAATCTCAACAACAAACACCACTATCTCTATTTGTTGATGAATCTGATACCACGTCTAGATTACAGACTATTCAACACTTATTGGCAGGCCAAGGTTCTCCAAGTGTCATTATTCGAGATGGTAATGTGGAACTAATTGACAAAGGTTCTCGTCGTCATAAAAAACGAAGAATGCAGCGAGATGCATATGGAATGGATATCAGTGACAACATCGATCCTCTCAGTACACCTTCATTAACACCATCCAATATTGTACCAAGCGTCTACAATCTCGACGATGAAACCCCGATCTTGACAAAGCGTCGTCTTGACAAAGAACGCAATGACAATGACAATGATAGTTGCGACAATGACAGTAATAATATGTCAATTATGATTGTATGTGATTCCGTACTTGTTGATCATCGTCAATCTGGAACAGTTTTTCGAATTGAGAGCACCTCATTGAATTCCGATATTCTCATCACTTTGCCAAACCCTTTGATTCGTCCTGGAATGAAGTTTACATTTGTCTTGTCCAAACCTCGTTTGGGTCAAGTTGTTTCCATTGTATCGGAAGGTATCAATGCGTATCCATTTGAATGGTCTACCATGATTGATGGAAATCCCATGACCTATTCATTACAACCTCGAATTGTCAATGCCTTTAACAAAAAGGAACCCAATACCTTTCACACTACCCCATTTACACTTATCAGTGGGCGTGATATTGGAGGCCGGGGAATTTGGTTTTCAGATGGTCTTACTTTTGGTTGGTTACCAATGATTGATTATACCAAACAGTATCAATTGATCAAGGAACAAATTCAGGACCTTGATCTCATTGTATTTAGAGGCAACGCATTTACTTCACGTGTTATAACAACTATGGAACGATGGGCTAGTGGAAAAGGTGATTGGAGTCATGTGGGTGTTGTGATCTCCAAACGTCTTTTACCCGATCTCAACACAGATGATCCTCCTGATTCTTTATATATTTGGGAATCTACACTTAGTACACAGATAAACAATCCTGAAATTCAAAAACCACCAAGATCTGGTGTCTGTGTAGAATCAAACACTGCTGTCTTTGGTGTTCAAATAAGACGATTGGATGATGTACTCCGTAGATGTTTTCTAAAAAATGTCAAAGTTGGATGGTGCAAATTGTTGGTCAATCCACAGATGAAACGTCTGGATGAAACTGATGATATGTACACAATTCGCCTACACAATATGAAAATTATGCTCAAGAATTTACATCAAGAATATTATCATCGTCCATATGAAAAAAATCTCTTTCGTGTGTTTAGTAGCCTCAGTTCTTCATTGAATTGTTGTCGAAGCGATTGCTGTCCAGGTGGTTCTTGGGTATTTTGTAGTCAACTGGTTGGAATCATATATCAACAGTTGGGATTAATTGACAAGCAAATTGATCCTGCAACCATTACTCCACAATTATTAGTTAGTCCCGAAACCTCGAAGACGGTCCATCTTATGCGCGTAGTTGCAACTCCTGTTATTTTGATGGAAACATAAACAGACGACTAATTTTCCGAACAACATAGCATTGTTCTTGGATTGATGCTGCGACATTATCCTCTCAGTTTTGACTCTAGTATTTCCGATTTTTATTAGCATCGGAATATATACTCAAGAATGCAACTCAGTGCTGAGCAATCCATCTACTTGTTGATGAAGGGGGCTCAGACAATATTGCCAACACAATGTCCAGGTACCAGTTGCCAAAGGGTCCAGGGACTGGTTCAGCCCAAGACAGTCATGCCGACAGAATATCCATGTACCAGTTGGATGGTCACTGGGCTGAACCATCCTGGGCCGCAGAAAGTTCGTACTGCCAAGTCCAATGCTGAACTTACTCATCGTGCACGCATCAAGTTTCTCCGGCAACAATTTCCCCCTCTACCTGTCACGCATACAAAAGATTCTGCTCCGAAACTCGCAACTGAACCGGCTATTCAATTACCCTACAAGTATCAAGACAAATTTGATCGGATTATGACAAAATTGAACTGTGATGCATTTCCGAAATAAAATTTGTTTAATTCTGTAATCTTCCTCATATCAATTGTCATTGTTCCATTTAACACTTGATATGTTTTTCCGATGGCAGCAATCGCCTCGTCGTCTTATGATTTGGAAATATTCATTGAAAAGCGTCTGAAACAATTAGAAAAAGATCGGTTAGAGATACCTAATTTGCATGCGCAACAATACCTATTGGAGACTAAATTGGCGACTATGACACAGAGACATCAATATCATCAGAAAATCCAGACGAAACAAAAGATTGAGAAATTCAAAGATCGTATTATTGAACTCGAGAGTCCTAATTACACTCTAGACTTTCAAAAGATTGCTCAACCCTACAGAATTGCTGCTGAACAAGAAAGACTCACGAATACAATGCAACAATATGTACAAAACAATCTGTGTAATCCAGAAATTACATTTGGTACTTCGAATGCGTTTGGACAATCCATCAATGTCTCACAGGTTCCACTTGCCAGTTTCACTCCAGGATCTTCATCATTCTCCACAATTACATGTCTATCATCTGTAAAACCTGTTATATCAGAACAAGTTGATCTGTTCAAGTTTCAAATAATCCTGAATTCTCAATATGGGCGTATTTTGAATAACAAACCAAAAACCAACAACGTTTTTGACGTGACACAAACTCTAGGTAGTTCCAAGATTGTTTCAAATAGTTTCATACGACCATCATCTGAAGAGGAACCAAATGGTCCTGTAGAGAAGAAGAAACGAGGACGAAAAAGATTATGTGATAAACAAGTGTTTAGTAATGTTAATTCTAAGAAACCTAGGTATAGTCTCAATGGCTTCTTTGAGAAGCCACTGACATCTACGACAATTGTAAAACTTGAACCAACCGAGGAATTATATGATACAGATACAGAAGTTCCTATCAAAATAAAGGTTGAATCAGAACCTATTTATGATACAAGTGTTCCTATTGTTAAGTTTGCCTTTACTTTTTTGGATACCCAGATACCAAATGATACCAAAATGGATACATTACTCTCATTGCCGACATGTAACAAACTCAAAATCGTAACATGTACTCCTAGCATTAACAGTCTCAAAGACAATAAGAAGAAGAGAAAAATGGATTCTTTGGCATTTGATCATTTTCTAATGGATGTCGAACATATACCTAATAGTGTTCAAATTGTTGATGAAGACGTCTGTATCAATCCTAAATGTAATCAACGTCCCATGGTGAGAATGACAGAAACAAGTTTATTAACATGTGAAGGATGTGGTTATTGTAAAACATATCTTGATGCCACTTCAACATCTGGTTCAATAGGAAATCCAACACAGACAACCAAATACTATGAAGGTACACATTACGCAGAATGGCTCATTCTGTTTGAAAATCTGGAAAGTTATGTAATTCATGATGAGACCATGCGTGAGATTATTGAAAATCTCTATAGCCGTGGGTTTAAGACCGTGGGTGATATTACAGTCGTTGCAATTCGAGAAACAATGAAGATTCTTGGACTGAACAAACTATATCAGAATACAACTCAAGTGTATTGTCGATTGACGGGTCGTGCCCCACCTCGATTGACTACAAGTCAACGTGAGATTGGGAGAAAGATGTTTGAAGCAATTCAGGTACCTTGGCTTGCTAAATATAAACCACCCACTCGTAAGAATGCGATGAGTTATTCCTATCAATTTTGGAAGATTTGTCAATCTTGTGAATGGAATCATTTCTTTGAATTCATTGTCCTTCTAAGTGGAGTAGACAAGGTTGAAAAACATGAAACTTGGATGCGAAACTGCTACAATGATCTCTTACAAAGTACGAGTGATCCTCGATGGATATTTGTACCCATCGATAAGAATATTATCAGGCGAAATGCATCAAAATCCAATGCCGACATCAATCGACAATTGCGTCTCAAACATAATCTTGAGAAACTTAAACGTCCAAATGAAGATAGTCAAATCTCAAAAAAAACCAAAATTTAAAAAAACAAGTTGCTTTATTTGGTTAACAATATTGCTCATCCTAGTCAAGTCATGACATCATTAGCACCTGGAAGACCTGTCTTTCAAAAATCTATTCTTCCAGAGTTTTCTAAATCACAGACCAATGTGCGAGTTGTAGATATGGAAACTTCTGTCATTGTACATAGCCATACCCAGAGTGACGCGCATAATGCCACGCATAGCGACGCGTACAAAGATGAATCAGATTTGCAACCAAAAAAAATCGATTTGGATGACAACGCGCAACATCTACAAACATTGAGTACCAATCTGGATGATACAAAACTTTTAGCAACATTTAGTGTCAAACAACTCAAAGGTTTATGTAAACAACATCATCTACCACAAAAAGGCAATAAAAATGAACTTATTCAAACCCTTGTGACGCGTCAATAACTTTGTTCATACACAAACAATTGTTTAAAACAGATAATCAACATAGCAATGCAGGGTAGCGGAGGCGCTGTTGGGGTTGGTCAGTGTGAATGTTATTCTTGCATTGGGAGGAATACGAACACCCATGACTCGATTGTCATTGAATGAATACGTGTCGCCGGGTCCTAGTACAATGTCATCAATAAGGGCATATTGCAATGCAACTAAAGTCCCTTGTGTATACGATGTGATCAGAGGAGTATCAAGCACTAGCGCAGTCAAACCAATATTTTTAGCAATGACACGACCAACCTTGATAAATGGACCATTGTTATCTGATAGCAAAACATCCATACCAACTGTGGATGAATTGTACACACTCTGAGTAACATACAAAGTCGAATCGGTGATGGCAGCAGACTGAGCAAGCACACCACCATTAGTATCCAAATTGATACTCAGTCGAACAGTACTTCCAGCATGAGCATCGGTTGTTCTGATACTGGCACGCTTCAATGTCAGTGGATAAGGGAGGCTTTTGAATGCCACATCTTGAGTTGCTGCCGCTGCAGTCACACTAATACTAGTGGCGCGAGGATTTCCACCTGTAGGCACCAATTCTTCTCGTACAATATTCACCACCGCCTGAGGTGCTTCAAATGCACGTCGTTCGAGTTCCTGAATACTGTCTGGATTGACTTGATGAGTTGAATTGTTGGGGCAAACCGCCACTGTAGTGCCATTCATGGACATAGATGGGACAAACATACTTTCGGTGATACAAAACACCTGATACCTAATCCAATCCGGTTCAGCCATGACAAGAGAGATATATATATGTAAAGAAAAGTTGATCAAGTCTCTTGTATCTTAATATAATGTAGAAAAATAATTGTTTATTGTTTGAATTGAACATGTATTATTTATTCTGCACTGTCACTCAATGCCGGCGAACAAATCAATTCCATAAATGACTTTGGTCCCAATGAATACTTGAGCCACAAAGGTCGGGTAGATTCGAGTTGTAGGGAAATATTGGTTTTCATCATTGACTTGACAAAGTTGGAAAGATACTCGCATGGAAATTCTTCACAATATTTACTCTGACACAATTTTTCATTCTTTTGAAATTCTGAATGCGCATTCTGAGTTGCCTCGAGTGTATTTGCCGTACGAATAACTACCGGTATCTTGTTTCCATCTTTATCTTCCTGAACACCATCAGACTGTGAAGTGGAGCGAAAGATACACTTTGAAGTAGCCGTTTCACCAACAGTTTCCAAAATAAGATAATGAATCGTGACACTCGATTGAGGTTCAGGATACTCCAAGATTTGAAACTTGATAGTGGCCGCTTTCAGTTCCTTGGCAACCTTGATATGTTCTTTGAATACTCCCATTTCCATCTCGATGACAAAACTAAAATCCCACGCTTTGAGAGGGGGAAGTTCATCTGCATCTTCTTCAGTCAATAGTGGTATCTCAAAGTTGCGCACATAACTACCGGTATCACGCTCATATGAATACATCAAATGTTTGTCACTTCCTTTACGACATCCCCATTCAAGTACCGAACTTGAATTGACTTGACTCAATAAAGTCTTGAGAGTAGAAATCTTGACACGAAACGAAATGGCCTGATCCATTGGAGGTGCCTTGTCCATCATACATTCCAAATGAGATCTAATGAGACTTACATGATTCTTATCCATTGAAATAATCTGAATCCCGGCAAACCCAGCAGTCTTGATCACTTTGAAATCTGCAATTTCCAAAGTATCATTTGCAATGTTGATCATTTGAATCAATGGACCAGGTGAATTAAACTTGAGCCAAAAAGAGGTATCTTCAAGATTGGCAAATTTATTCGGTGAATGTACAGTTGAAATTGGTGCCATGACGCCACTACTACCCATCACCTCATCATCATCGGTAGACGCAACTGTTGGCTTGGACTTCTTTTTTGTTGGCTTCTTTACGGGAGAATCGACACTGAAGAAACATCCTCCGGTAGAGGAGTCTTCAGACGAAGAAGGTTCTTGCTTGACTTTTGGTTCCTTTGGATTCTTTGGTTCCGATTCTGTCTCCTTACGCTTCTTGGGAACGGATGACATTTGATCGGAAACGGGTAATTGTGAATGAAACAATGATTTGAAGATTCAATCCATGTAATCAAGAAGATGAGGAGAAACAATGTTAAAACGGAAAATTTATGTGTTATGTCTCTTGATAACAAAATCGAGATCATAGACCAAACCAATTATCAAAGCCATTTCCGAATTAAAATGCTTTTATTTATCATAGGATGCTTGACACTGGTAGCAATGATTCATGCCAGTGGTAATTTGACCTGGGCTCAACGCCAAACCAATATTGTTGTATCTGCAGAAATTATTCACAACTGGTGTGTTGCAATTTCTATTTACAGCCAACAACAAGTGCGACATAAAGTGTTGGGAATTACAGCAGATGACAAAGAGCCAGAGCATGGACATGCACAAAACGATTTGCAAGAAATGCCAGACACTCCCACGTTATTTGCTCCCGGTGATCTGATCTATGAACATATGCAAATGTCTCAAAACCAGCGAAACTTTATATTGGAAGACGTTTTGGACAATGTAGTATCAAATCAAGTCGCATCGCAAGAAGAAGGTTTCTTTGGGTTGGACAGACTGAGACTATTGACCTACACAAGCACAGACACCACATTTCAGTAATGCTTTCACAAACACAGTATCAAACAAAATGTACAAGTATGATTGGATGAGATACAAATCTAGTATTAGACACCAAAGACAATACCTGTCGCTGCGATACCTCATCAATTTCTTCCAGACAAACAATGGCTTGAGATTGGCTCAATAATTTGAGATATTTTTCCATTAGATTCGATTTAGAGGCTTGATACAATAGAGGCAAGTGGAGCAATATACAACGAAGCGATGTACCTAAATGAGGACGTTGACGACACGAATCAAATGAATGTGATTGTAGTTTCCTCTTGGCTGCATCCGTTTCATCAGACAGATTGGTCAATTGAAGATTGTAGATATTCTTCAATACATGGTTGAGATACTCGAGTACATTAATACTTACAACTGGGATTAGAATTAGTGTACCATTTTGATTCGTAAGATTGTTTAAAGTATGAAATTCTTGCATCCATTGAATCATGGATTTGATTTTATTACCACCACTCCATTTGAGTCTAGGATGACAGATTCTGTATCCTTGATGCAATTTTTTTTGACACCACGGACACACATCCTTTCGCAATAGGTATACTTCAGCACATCTGAGACATGACCAATGACCACAATCAAATATAATGTCTGCATGATCATTCATACACATTCCACATGTGTCTTGAGTTTTATCGATATTGGAACAAAAGTAGTCGAGAGTTTGTTGACGGGCAGTTATCCATTGGTTTGCTTGTTCAATTTTACGTTTCTTGTGGGTTATGTTAGAAACCCTCTGTAAACGATCTTGGAGAGAGCATTCATATTGATAGATGACTTGTTCAGTATTTTGGATTACATCTCGACTAATCTTGCGTTGATCATACAGAGCCTGTTCGATAGTACTATGATTTGAAATTTTACCACTTAAACTTGGTAACTCAATTGTAATTATTTTCATATCTTCTGGTTTTAAAATGTAATTGTCAATGAGTTTTTGTTCGGAATCACCCAAAGGTATCTTTTCCACTACAATAGATACGTTGGGATTTAGAGAAATGACACAGAAATGGTCCTTTTCATGAAACACACGATTCACATAATCAAAACTGTTGGACACTATCAATGCAGTAGATGTACTTGCCGAATTCGGGTCAACCATGATACAATGATCCGTGTACCATATCAACTGATGAAACTGTGATTCGTATCGTTTGAGATACTCTTCATCTACAACGACACGTTTCCAATAAATCATCCAAGGACAGAAGAAACTGAGGTCGCGCTTAGTTCCATTTGTCACCAAAAGCAAACTAGAATTATGTGGAGTTATTTGATGGTTTGGCCACATGATAGTGGACCACGTCGTCTTCATAGATTCCATGTGTAGAGATTTCATCACAAATTCACGCGCCTCATGTACTGCTTGTTTGGAATGTAAAAATGTGTCTGTTAAAAGTACCAGATCCAGATTATTGAGCGTGGCCAAATCTACATTGTTACGCTTCAAGTCGTTTTGTTGACATGATACAATATGTACACGAAAAGGCGGATTCATTGCAAGAGCATATTTCTTCCAACGTCGTAAACTAAACGAGGTTACCAATATTAGTGTGGCTTTGCTAGGCACCAATCTTGTAGACTTGAGATTCTGGATATCACTGATTTGTTGGTGACAAAATGTTAATATGGAACGTTTCCTTCCTGTTCCTGGTCGGTCACAGATGTAGGTTTGTACTGACGCTCCTAAACATGTAGTTTGTGTATAATTAGACTTGTGTAATAAACCATCATACAAATATAAACTTTCAGTGTCAAAACAAACTTCAAGACTTGAAATTGGTCTTATTTGCTCTTCCAATTCCTTGAGTTGTTGAATAAGATTTGTTTGATGTTTCATTAGCGTTGATGTTACTGACGGAAATAAAGAAGGATCATATTCATACATCGGAACTGTTTGAGGAAATCCATTACAGCATCGCAAAAGCGAAATCAGAGGAATATCAAATAGTTGCTGTGGGGTATACCATGTTTCCTTGGCGACCTTCCATGCAATCAATACAACTGAAGTTCCAACTGTCGTGTACTTTACCCATACCCGAAATGGACTGGAGAGATGTTGAGGTTGTAATCTAGATGATTTTCTCGAATGATGTGTCTCAGTCTGGATACGTCGAGACAAGGCTGTGAGCCAAGTAAATTTAACAGGATCAAATGAGGTTGATGTGATTGATAACAATTGAGTTTGTGTTTGCAAACGGGCATGAGTTACTATTGAAGTTGAATCATGCTGGTCGTTATACCAAACAAGTTCGCCGATAATATTGGACAGACTCGAGTTCCAATATTCAGATAAATGAACCTTGTTCATCAAACCAATATGTACAAAAAACGCAAAGTGATGGATTATTCAATATTATTTGGTAGTTTAAATAATTCATTAAATGCATTGCATGATGGTTGTTTGCGCTTTTTGGACGACGATAGTGGAGTCCGTAGCCATTCTTCCTTGGCAAATTGGTCAATAATAACTTCTACTTTGTTCCATTCAAAAGGTTGACATTTTGATTCTTCAACCAATGGAGTCTGTACAGTCGATGTTAATGCTTTACGTGACAATGATGTTCGGATATTGATACAACTTCTCCATTGCCAAATATGACTCTTGAGAGAATTGTATCGAGTGTCAACCCCTAGAGGAAACTCCTTGGATTCTTGAAGATGACCAATAATTTGACTACAATGAAAATCAACTGCTTGGGGGAGTCTATGAATCTCTTGATCGAGACCATTCCAAACGGATTTATCCGAAATAGATTTATGTAACGGAATGCAAATTCCATATGGACCAAATGGAGTACATTGAGTTTCCAATGTAGAATCCCAAAGTAATGATTTGCCGAATTTGCTGATCTTTACAATGGTCTCTTGTAATAGTTTCATGTCTCCCAACATTCCTCCGTATGCGATACGCAGACCAAATGCCAACAATATATTCTTCTTCCCACAAGACATATTTGGTTGTTTATAGACCATAGAACACCAATAGGCTGCATTTGGATCCGATCCTTTACAATGGATGGCTTCTGGTATACTACAAGGTTCGTCTATAGACACTTGTTGGGCCAAACAATATACACTTTGAAGAATCCTTTCAATCACTTGTTGTGACAATTTAACTCCCTTTGATTCGAGAACCATATAAAAGACAAGGTATGAAATCCATTTTTGAGTACATACATCTTCAACCATAATAATAGGTAGACGACGTAAAAGTTCTCTGAATCCAGTTGGTTGCATTGTCATTTGAGACGCAGATCGTATGGCTGTTTCAGGTAAACCTCTACGTACTGCTTTTTGTAGATTGCTTTTCACAAGTGACAAATTATATAGTCTGTCATCATACGAATGCGTAAAAGGTATGGATTCTTTTGGATGAGGCTTATACCAAAGATGTATAGTACATGAAGAAGTAACATCAACGGAAACTTGATTCCATATAGTCAAATCCTTTGGATCCGTATCCGGCATTGTATTAAATACGGAAAAGCATCCAGTCATTTCATCCAGACACCACCATATTCCGATTGACATTTTTCAATTTTTTATCAGTGCAAATGAGCGATGTGGCTCATTATTACTTCTGGTTCTACAATACCTTGAAAAATCGGAAAGATGTGGACCTTTAATCAAATTGAAAATCTTCAAAAAAGCAAAGTATATGAAGTTGAGTTGCGATGTCATGACATATTACCGGACAATGCAAATGCGCGTCATTCTACTCGTTACAAATGTATGAATCCATTTTTTACTGTAGAACATGGACCCGATTCGATTCCCGTAGAGACTGGATCAAAAGATTGTTATAAAGAACAACATAAAGCGGCAGTCGAATCAACACTTCATACTCATTTAACACACAAGATTCATTCTTGGCCGCGTAAGACAAACGTTTTATGTCTTCATGATTGTCATCCGTTTGAAGGTATACCTTGTCCTCTTCCTGAAAGTTATAATGAAAAAAAGGGAGAATGGATTATTTCTGGTGATGGAGTTTGTTGTTCTCCAAATTGTGTCAAGGGTTACTATGAAGAGCATTATGATTATCAAACGCCACAGAAACTCATGACTCTAGACAATTTTGTGTGTCAACAATTGGGAATTACAGACAGAGTGAAATCTGCTCCGCCTCGTTCACGACTCAAAGCATTCAACAATAATGAAACACATGGTCTCAGTATTCAAGAGTTTAGAAAATATCATCTCAACGTGGAGAAGATTTCACGATTACCTTTGAGTATGATTGTACATTCCATGGTTTTTGCAGAGGAATATATCGATCGACACACTCCTCGTGATTCAAACTTGTCTACAGTTGGATTCATTGCAAATATACCAACTCCAAATATCATAACTGATCACACGCCAATTGGAAATCATTCCTTACCATCGATGTTTAATGCCTTCCTCGTGGACAAGTCGAAAAATACATCTATGGCGACATCGAATATCTTGGAGGCTTCCAAGATAAACACAACCATAGTTGCTAAGAAACGTAAAGTCGAATCAACAAATACAACCTCAGTAAAACAACCTCGAATCAACAACAATAACGATTCATTATTGAATATGTTGTCTGTATGGCAATCTCCAGAAACGAAACAATAAGTATGATTATTATATTTATTGTTTGGGAGCCATACTCAATCCAAACTTGGTTGGTTGTCCTTCTTGTTCGTCTTGTTCTTTGATTTTCTTTTGATATTCCTCAACCGTCATACCAGTATCTAATTCCTTATGAAAATAGTCATTGAATTTTTGCATACGAGTTTCTTCAATCATATTGGAACGAATTTCATCTGCTTTCAAATGAATAAGAAATACTAGATGCTCCATTCGAAACTTGGAGGAAGTTACATATTCAAACATTTTCGTGTGGCTGTGTGTAGCAATTTGCTTCCATACAGGATTGGATTCCATGAGAAACTCACGAATCTCAACATCCTTGGCCATTGTCTTGGCTTGTCTGATTTCCAAATAAGCATCTCTGACTTCTCGAAAGATTTGTTCAAGTTGATCTGGCGTCAAAGTATTGTCTGTTTGATCATATTCGTATTCATACACTCGATTTTGAGAATTCTCTTGCAATTTAGCAATTTGATCTCGAGTAAAATATGATGTTTTGGTATTGAGTCCGCCATCTGGTGCTCCTGTCACTGGAACAACTACACTTTTGCTACTTGGGTGCTTGGAAGTCATGGTTGACTGGAAATGATGTTACTAGTTACAATTAGTAACAAAACAAGATAAATTCCGTAAAAATCCGACAAAGTTTTTTCTGAACGACGTGGCTTGTATAGTATATTCTGCTTTTTTTCTTGATGTTCATTCAATAGTGTTTTCTGGTTCAAACGAAACGAAAACGGATCAATTCCGATGCCGCCTAAATTGATATTACCTCCTCCAACGGATCGCTATTGGCGTGCATACAAAACATGTATCGAGATGTTTATAGATCGGGGATATACCATTTCCGATGAACATCAAGAAATAACACAAGAGACCTTTACACGTGACTATATTGCACAACATGCCATTGTACTTGAAGGTATCAAAGAAGGAACGAATGAACGAATTCTGGCCTTCTTTGATATCGAGTCAGAGACCAAAACAGGTGTACAAATTTTACGCGATCTGTCTGCCTTTATGGAACAAAATGCAATCAATGATGCCGTGATTGTAAGTGAACGAGGTGGTAATCCTATGCTGTTGAAAGAATTGAACCAGTTGAATTCCAAAGGATTCTTTATCCAATTCTTTTGTTTCATTGAATTATATCGTAATATTACGCATCACCATCTTGTACCTCTTCATCGTGCACTGACAGAAGAAGAGACCCTTAACATTTGCAAACAGCACAAGACTACTAAAAACAATTTTGCTCACGTGATGTCGAAACCAAGTGCAGATGGTAAACTGACCGCAGATCCTGTTGTCAAATATTATGGATTTCGTAAAGGTACTATGATTGCTATATATCGAAAATTGGGAGGAACAATGCAACCTTATTGGGCTTATAGAGTTGTATATTGACATGTCATACAAATCCGTTTTTTCCGACTTTAATTTAGGACTTTGATCGATGACGTCATCGATCCCACCTGCCTTCGCCAAGCCTCCATCTGGGTCCTCACAACTCCACAAAGTCGCAACACTTTCCGAAGCGCACATTTTCCGAATCTCAATCCTTATCAGTGAAGCAGAGGAACAATGCATATGCCCGCTTCTGTTCCTTCCAGGAAACGCAACCTCACCGATTTCAGGTATGTACATCGATCGAATTATGAAGTCGGGATGTGAACCTAGAGACTCATTGTCTTGATCATGTTTGTAAATGTAGTCAATCGTGGGATGTTGATTCATCGGATGCTCTCGACACCCCTTCTCCTTCGGCTCAGTTACTGATGTCTCGTGCGATGTCACCTCTGACCGCACATATGTCACGACTTCCCTTGAGTTCCTCCTCCACTCCTCCATCACATGAAGAAGGTGATCAGAGTCAAGATCGTTCTCTCTTGAATGCCACGATGCGTCGATCCGCATTTTCGCCTCACGTGATTCTCATGACCGACAAACAACCGCACTTGCGTTCATCGTCCGAATCCTCTTCACGTCCACCATTCTGCGTACCTGCTTCACCTGCCACGCCCGTTACTAAACCGTTGTTCCAACAATGGAAGGATGTCAACTTCATGCTCTTTGATGCACTTCAAGCCGAACATCGCTACATCATTCATTCTCAGATTGCCGAGTCCATGTTTGGTCTCGTGGTACTCGCCTATGATCTCATCCAGAAATGTTGTGTCGCAATCAAAATCAGTAACCTAACATACGTGACATCACATCACTCTATGTATGGAGGAACGGTACTGGAGGACATTGATAATGAGGCCAAGGCGATTCGCTACCTCAGTCAACTCCCTATTCCTTCAAGTCTTGGGTACCGCCCCGTGGCTTGTTTCGTACAAGAGTTGCGCGACAAATTGTATCACTATCTCGTGACCGAATTCCTGCCCTTTGGAACCCTCACCACGGTCCATGGTCAACTCTACAACAATCGTTCCATACCCGAGGAAAAAGTCCGCGTCTACATGAATCATCTCATTTTGGCCCTCGAATGGATCCATCAACATGGCGTATCGCACTGTGACATGTCACCACAAAACATCTGCGTTGGGGAACTTGACCGTATCTATCTGATCGATTTCGGTGTCATGATCTTTACCAACTCTCAAGACAACCATTCAAGTCATACCGCCACGATCCCTGGGACGTCTCCACAAGTACCCAATCATCATCGACAACCATACGGCAAAGTTCGTGGCAAGATCCCATACAATTCACCCGAATTGTATCAAGGAATGCATTGGGACTCATTCGCCAACGATGTATTTGCAGTTGGAGTCATTGCCTTCATGTTAATCACAGGAACTGCTCCATTCAACACTGCCGACACGAATGACCCGGCGTATGTTCTCATCTCTTCGCCCGAATGGCTGTGCGCTTCCTGCATCGCCTACCACAATGATCGCCAAATCAGTCTGCACGCTCTCCAATTTATGAATTCCATCTTGAAACCTCAATCCATTCGTCTATCCATTCAACAACTTATTCAACACGCCTGGTTTACAAACCCTCTGCATGCGTCGACTCCTGTGCCTCCTTCTCTGCCTGCGTCGACTCCTGTGCCTCTGCCTCCGTCGACCTGTCCATCTGCTGCTCTATAATTTACTTCAATGTATAGCGAATTCTGTCATTATATGCATACATCATTAAAATAACATGCTTGCTAGATTGGAGCACTTAGGCTTTTTATTCGCGGCTGCAGTTGCCTTGTTACTGTCTTTTTTGCGTTTTTGAACAACCTTTTTCTTATCTTCAATCTTGACAAGATTCTTAAAAGTCATTCCTGATGAAAGTACTTGCTGAACCAATGCATCTGTATTGATCTTGTTAGATGAAGTTATGGTGTCTGAGTTACCTGTGATTTTCAGGTTCAGTTTGTTGGCTTCAATTTCTTCTGCTGACAAGTGATTTTGATTACGTTTGATATTGGAATTGAAAGAGGCACTAAAAACCACAGGAGTTGTAAACATACTATCCAAAGTTTGTAGACCTCTACTCTTGTTATAAAGAAGTGCTTCAGTTTCCTTGTAGATTTGTTCTGGATCATCATAGAATGGTTCCATCAATGCGCACATGGCTGTCTTAAATCCTCCCAAGTAATGCAAATAATCAGGAGTCAATTTGTGTTCCTTTGCATAAGCAGGATCTTCAATCTTGTCCACAACACGCTGCTTCTTTGGATCTCTTTCATGAATCACTATAGTCTCAACACGATCACCAACTTTGTACGCTGCACCAGCACCTTTTCGTTTGGCAATCTTACGATTCACTACTACTGTACCTTGACTTTCAGGCTTTGCATAATCTGATTCACGCTTGAGAGATTGTGAAATCACAAATTGATCCATAGGAATCTTACCTTCACGCAGATTCTTCAGATAGGTCTGCACCATTTCCAATGCAAGTTTAGGATTTCGTTGATATAACAAGGCTCGACTGACAAGTTTTTGAGCCTCTGTTACAAAAGGTGCTCGATCACGCCGTACCATTTCAACTCCTTTGGCAACAAACTCTGACGTCCCATCCTCCTTACGAACAATTCCCATATAACGTTTTTTTTTATCACACAGAAAAGGTTGCATAACTTTATCCTGTTCGAGATTCACAATACCCTTGTAGTTTCTAGAACAGTGTTTGGCATCTTCAGCACCATATTGAAAGGCAAGTTTGAGGGATTCGTCAGATTCATCCATACCTGCATATAAGATAAAAACGGAATCCGTATCTCCATAAATAATGACAGTACCTGGTCTCTTGTCTAATAAATCTTTCAAGACACAACTAATCAAAGCACGTCCTTCACATGTAGTCGATGCAGCAACAGGTGTACAGGGACATTTTCCTTTTTTCACTCCATGAAATCCATACACTGAATTTGTAGAACCCTTGACAGCCAATTGTTCCATCTCTGCAATGTCTGCATCAAACTCTCTTCCTTCCTTGAGAGCAATTTTCTTCAAAACCTTTTTGGCTGCTCGGGTCGCAAGCAACTTGTCTAACAAATCACTGGTAACACAAAAGATGGCAACTTCATTGATGGATTGTACATACCAAAAGTCACCCAAATCAGTCTTGGAGATGTGATACACCACGCCGGGAAGATTCTTATAACGATCTTCCATCACAAGTGTAGATGGACAAAACAGAAAGAATCGCATCACTGATGGATAAAGTGATGCGAAATCCAGCACCACAATAGGTGTGTTGTAATATCCTCGCTTGGCATCAAAGACGGTGGCTCCTTCATATCCATCTTGAACGTTCATACTGTAATCAAAATTCATCACCACACCATTTGCATGATTTTGAACAATATATTGATTGAGAACACGAACTTGTTGTCCACCTTTAATTACTTCATTCGAGTTGGTGACATAGACACGACAATTTGTCATGGTACACATTGGAACATTCAATTTAAATGCCAGCAATAATCCCATATCCGAGTCTCGGCCACAATATTCGGCATTTTCACGTCTACCATCTGGACCACTTTCAAACTTTTTAAACATTTCAATATAATCCATCTCAATTTTGCGAATCTTGAGAAACTCTTGCCCGACACGGTCCAATTTGTAACTTTTCAGTTTAAAGTTACGCTTCATATACTCAAACATATCAAAGACAGTCATTCCAACCATATCAATTTCCTTGGTTTCCACCACACCGGCTGCACTTGATTCGAATTCACTTTTCCTTAAAGGAGTAAACATTCCAATCAATAGACTTTGATAGAAGAAACGATGGTGTTCAGCCGTTTGTACATTGAGCAACATTTGAGAGTCTGTATAATCAAAATCGAATCCAAAGATGTTATACCCAGTATGCATCTTACTCCCACTATGAAGAATCAATAGATCACGTGATGCATTCATCAATTCAACTGTAGTCTCAAACCATTCGATATGAGTTTTAACAGTCCATCCAGCATACATTGTATCATCCGCCTGGATGAGCGCCGCTGCCATTTGTGCAGGAGTCATTTTTTCTTCATCTTCTTCACCTGGCTCTAGAGGTCCTTGTGGTTTTTGTAGTTCTTGTGGACCGGTCACTGAATTAGAAGCAGATGCTGCAGCAAGTAGGGACTCGTGAGATTCTTCATCAACAGTGTCTTTTTGAAGACGTAAGGCAGATGCTTTGGTTTTGCTTGTATTAGGGTCACTACAGTCGGTTTCTTTGAGACAATAGATGACACGTGTCAAATCTTTAGTTCCTACTCGAGCAAACGAGGTGGACCAAATCATCGTCTGATCATCTGGGTGATTCTTGTCTGGAAAGGAATAACCTCCTTGATCTGGAGGTAATGCATGTGCATGACAATACATTTCACCATCACAACTACTCACGTTGACGGGTGCCAATGTAGTCTTTTCAGACAATGCAAAAACAGTGTCAATGTCTCGAAGAGTAAATTCAAGAGTACTATGAGTGTACCAAGTTTCGGGATAATACCAACCACCTTTGACCAGAGAACACCAGCCATGAGGAACGACGCCTGTTCGATCACAAAATTTAGTGATGGGATCGACATCCGTTTCCCACGCTTTCAAATCCATATGTTTCGTTCCATTGATCCAAATACCATACTGAAACACCCACTTGAGTTTCCTAACATATTTGATGAGTGGAAGGCGTATATGGATATATCGAAATTGCTTGGTTCCTACAACCTTGCCATTCTTCATTTCAGGAACCCAACCATAGTATTGACGTTTAAGTACATATTCAGTTGTAAATTCATCTTCACCAAGTTTAAACTTGCGCTTGAGCCATTTTCTAAAGCCTTCCAACTGGTATTCACGCCAATCATCAGGAACTTGAACGTATGCATCTGGTGAAAATGGCACGATGGCACTAACATTCACACCATCTTCAGTCACTCCTGTAATGATGGCACGACATTGACGATTTATCAAGCCTCCCGAAGAGTCATCGGCTGCAGGATCACAAAATGAAAAGCCACCACCGCTACCGCTCTTGTCATTCTGTTGTTGACGGTCATAGGATGAGCAAGGCACGGTCACATCATCAGTGCCCGCTGTATATGTGTCAAATGCCTGCTTTTTGTTTGAGTATTTGTTACTCGAACCTTCGCCAGATTCACGTTTGCGTTTCCATTCAGCCGTATCGTCTTGGCGTTGTTGTTCCTCTTGAGCCTTTGCCTTGTTGATACGATTGGTAAAATGTGAAAAGTTCTTGTATGCTTGGTCGCTGGTCACTGTCTTGAGAGAATAAACTGTAGATTCATCACCCTCTTGATAACTACGTGTGGATAAACCCAATAATTCTTCATCCGTGACATGAATATCAACAATCTGAAAGGAAATCAAATCCTTGTTAGGATTAGGAGCCTTTTTAGGATAGACCATCAACCCATACTTGTTCAACTCTATAGGTTTCAAACAAAGAGGTTCGGAATCCGACATTTTCAACAAAAAAAGACAAGACACGGATAGTCTGCAAGTCTTCAAAAGTGTGACGATCTGTCCGTGTTAACATCAACAAGAATAACATAACAAGAAGTTGACAGATATAAATCGGAAAACAAGCAGGCGCGTGTATTCAAGGATGTGTTTAACTGATATTGATTTCATTTATGACATGATTGTAAACTTGACTAAATTATGTCGTTTTCAAACAACTAATCAAAAAAGTAGTTGGATATGTCAAACGACTCTTCCAAACAACCATAAAGGGGTGATGTTGGTGATGAGACGACGAAACGAATCATATGACAGCAAATTTTACAGACACTTATTCGTCAATGCGCAATTTACGCATCATCCATTTCTTCATCAACAGGGAGACCAGCAAACGGGTTGGCCGTTGCAAACGGGTTGGTCGGTGCAAAAAATCGACCTTGAGGAGCCTTCGAACTCGACGCGCTGCCTCCTGCAATTCTCTGAAGGAATGCAGCGTCGGCAACATATTCAGCAGCCTTGGCAGCCTTGACTCGAGAAGTAGCATCCTTGCGACTCTCTCCAGCACGACCATAAAAGTCAAGGTTACGGTTCTTGAGATCAGCAGCATATGCGGCATAGGCAGCAGTCTCATACTGAGGCTTGATGGCAACTCCTTCGGCACGAAGAGTATCAATGTACTCCTCAAGGTTCTTGAACTGACCACCGACAGTACGCTTACCAATATTGTAGGAATTGGTAGGGTTGACATGAGGGGTAGATCCACAGTACTGAGTACCAGACTTCAACTTCTTCGGCGAAAAGCGGAAAAAGGGAGTCAGACCAGGACCAGACTGAGTCACATCACAGCCGGCAGATGCAGGATATGCAGTCTTTCCCTTGAGAGACTTGAATCCTCCGGGAAGTTTTGCACCCTTCATCTTTCCAGTTGCCTGAAATCGAGCAATGGCAGCATCACTTCCTTCAAAGTCAGCCATATGGGTTCCTACAAGTCGTGCCTGACCCAGTTGTCCTTTGGCCTGAGCCATGGAGTTGGGAATAGCGCTGTAACGCTCGGTAACCTTGGAAAGCGAATAAGGAAGATCTTTGGAAGTAATTCGTCCATTAGCATCAAACTTGACACCGTGCGATGCAAGAGCCTTACGCATACCCATGGCGGCACCAGCCCGAAGCAGTGACACTGCTTCGGCCATATCTCCCTGAGAACGGGCTTTAGCAACGGCCTCAAGATACTTGGCACCTCCAATAGGAGCCCAAGTCTTTCCATTCTTAGTCTTCTCACTGCGAACCTGAATGGTTGCAATACCCTGATCGGCCATCTGACTCACAAAGGGAATGCGAAGTTCCTGGGCAATAGACAGACGAACAATCGCACCGAGAGCACCGCTTCTAAGAACAGACGGAATAAACTCATCAGCCACACCAGCCTGCTCGACGGCGTCAGCAAGTGCTGCACCAAGATTGTCATCAACATTGCGCTGCGAGAGACCCGGGGACTTGAACTTGCCAACGGAGGACTCTGCATCAAAGCCATAATAGGCATCGGCGCGTCCAGCAGGAACTTGCTTACGGTTGGCATCAACACCCACAGAGCCAAACATGGCATTCATCTGAGCGGCAGAATAAACCGCGGGGATTTGAGATTTCGACATAGTTGGAGAAAGTTGAAAGTTGAATGAGACGAATAGATCGCTGCTTTGATCTTAGAGAGAACCAAAATAAAATTGGTAAAACTTATC
>Ga0326733_1000040_pt1 | contig 57763 bp, 61 predicted proteins | sample 14_GP2_308_FD_207946 | JGI IMG/M metagenome (GOLD analysis project Ga0326733, IMG submission 207946) | Glacier ice microbial communities from Ngari, Tibet, China - 14_GP2_30.8 | ecosystem: Environmental > Aquatic > Freshwater > Ice > Glacier | place: China: Ngari, Tibet | collected 2018-07-17
GTACTGTAATACTTGCAGTACCTGCAGGAACAGTATATGTTCCAGAACCAGAAGTTAAAAATATGGTATTGATACCTGCACCAGTTGCACCAACTGGACCTACAGTAGAACTTGCCGCACCAGTCGGTCCAGTTGGACCAACAAATGTACTGGTTGGTCCAGTCAATCCAGTAGGTCCAGTATTACCAACTATGGAACTATTTGCACCCGTTGGACCTCGTGCTCCAGTCTGTCCAACAACTGTACTCGATGCGCCTGTTGGGCCACGTGGTCCTGTTTCTCCAGTAGGTCCTCGAGGTCCAGTTGGACCAAGTCCTCCAGTTGGACCAGTACTTCCAGTTGGACCAGTTTGTGTGGAGGTTGGACCTGTTTGTCCAGTTGGACCTTTGATTGTAGAATTTTCACCACTTGGTCCCGAGGGACCTGTCATGACACTCACATCTCCAATTGGACCAGTGTTTCCAGTCGGTCCAACCGTGATACTTGTAGCGCCTGGCGCTCCAGGCGCTCCAGTTGGACCCGCAACTGTACTATCCGCTCCAGTTGGTCCATCTGCACCAGTATGTCCTTCTAATAAACTTGCCTGTCCAGTCACTCCTTGTGATCCAGTGGGACCTGTCATTGTACCAGTAAATCCAGTAGGTCCAGTGGCACCTCTTGGTCCAGTCAAAAGACTTGCTCCAGTAGGTCCTTGTTCACCAGTTGGTCCAACCACTGTACTTGATGTTCCAGTAGGTCCATCTTGTCCAGTAGGACCCTTGATCAGACTATCAGGACCAAGTGGTCCAGTTGCACCTGTTGCCCCAACAATATCACTAGAGCCAGTCGGTCCATCAAATCCACTCGGTCCAGTCACTGTACTTGATGCGCCAGTGAAGCCTTGTTGTCCAGTTGGGCCAGGCAATGTACTTGCGGCTCCAGTAAACCCTATTTCTCCTGTTGGTCCTGTAACGGTACTTGTTTCACCTGTAGGTCCTGAGCCACCAGTTGGACCAGTTATAATACTGGTTTCACCAGGTGGACCAACTTGCCCAGTTGGTCCAGGTATGATATTAGAAGATCCAGTTGGTCCTTGCTCACCTGCAGGTCCAGTAACAATACTTGTCGCGCCAGTTTGTCCCGTATGTCCTTGTGTCATTGATCCACCTTGTGCACCCATGGGTCCTGTAGGTCCAGTTAATTGACTCGAACCACCGGAAGCACCCGTGGGACCAGTAATATTGCTAGGTTGTCCTATGGCTCCATCAGGTCCAGTGGGTCCTACCGATAAATCTGAATTACCACCAGCACCAGTGGGTCCAGGAGGACCTTGTGGACCAATCTTACCAGAAACAAATCCAAACCCCATATCCTGAGACATATTTGATGCAAAGAAAAGAGTTGTTTTTGGAAAAAAATACAGCAGAATGTCTCTTATTGTCTTGTGTACATGTCAAAATAATTGATGGTTTTGGAAACCCTGGTTTTGACTATTCGGTACCGTCGAACCAAATGACGTCAAGATCATTCTTCAATCTGCAAAGTCTCTCTTGATATACAACCGATTGTGGTTGTATCAGGATATATTTTTGTAACTTGTAATGTTCACGATTCATAGACTCGACACAATATTCAAATAAATCATTCATCATACATTTGTAAAAACGATCTTGTTCATCACAGATACTGCTATCATCTTTCAGTACTTTTGTCATTTCCTTTTTCTTGAGTGACACAAACTGAATCACTTGAGACCATATCTGTTTATTGCAACATCGTAATGTAATGTTTGGTTCCGAACTGTCTGTCATATAATCCGAACGTATGTGTCTCAGAAAAAAGAAACTAGATCCCGTCTCTTGAACACTTGAGGAGACTCATGTAAATGCATTTTTTAACATCCATACAATTTCCTTTTAACAACACTTACTTACGGATGCATCATTTCAAGTTTGGTTGTCATGAATGTACGGATATGATTGGAGTTGTTTCTGAGTACGATGTTTATGGAAAAGTAACGGATCCTAACGATGCAATATATTTTTGCTCCGAATGCGCGGATGATATCCTCAAACATACTACTTGTCAATACACGGATATTACTCCAATTATTGTTAGATACGGATTTCTATCTGTTTTATTGTTGATGATCATGATATTTTTTCACCATTAGTTTATAACAATCAACATCGACGTTCCGTTGATTAGATCAACAAAACTAATATTATGGCTGGATTTGATGATCTGATCCAGAAAGCCATCAAGGCAATTGGAGATCGAGTCAAGAAAGGAAATTGTTTGGTGTTGGTTATTGCTACTTATGCAGTTGGAGCACTGTTACTCAAATATTTCATTGATTGGAGTGATATAAATACAGGCATTGTCAAAAAGATCAACTTTTTCCCCATCAAAGACAAGAAATGGCGAAAACGATTTGAGTATTGGCGAGGAGACAATTATGCACTAGTTACTCATGATTTGAATGGAAACAAGATTCCCAAAAGTCGTGCACAAACTACAACAACTCAACAGCCATTTTATCTAATGACTGGTTGGGCATGTCTTCATGTTCTCTTGTATGCTGTTTTAGGATTTATTGCACCTCAATATTGGTGGATTATGATGATGATGACTGTTGTTTGGGAATTATACGAATTTGCAGGAGATCACGACTATCATGACTTGATGGATGTTGGTTGGAATACAACTGGTCTATTGTTTGGCATAGGTTTGCGCAAACTCATTCTCAAACAATAATAAGATTTTTGATTCAAAACAAAGATATTGATGATGTTTGTTGTTCCAAGTTAACATGTCATCACAACCGCACATTCAGTGACTGGGTGATTTAAATTGGATCAAGATGACGATGAGAAGCCTTGGTGAATTGGTTGATCATGAATTTCCTGTGGCACGTCAACCGGTGTCTTCGTCCAAGCCTTTAGGTGCCAGGAGTCTTGGAAGATGTGCATGCGAATGTGGTAGCGGCTTCCTTGGCAGCATAAAGCATGATGGTCATGGAAAGCACGTTATCGCGATTGGCGCCATAGCAACCTTGACGATCCACTGCATCACTTGCTGCACCAGTGATCCTCATCATCATCTGAGATGTCGACTCCGGAGACACTTTCTCTCGGTTGACATCCATCTTCTCTTGTGCACTGAGTGAGTTCCATTTCTGGACCATGTTCCCAACATATCCCTCTTCCTTGTTGAAGTTGTCGTCGTTGAGTAGTATTTGATCTCCAGACATAGTCCCTTGTTCTTGGTCAATCAATGACCACGGCGATGACATAGTGGAACGACAGGGTTGGAAGCAGGGGCTTGAGTTGTGGTCCGCACAATTTGGCTGATGCTTGAACCTACGGCAACTACGTCACCTGTATTTCGGATTTTAGATTCGGAAAGTTTCCGAATTTCACTTTTGCTTGGTTGTTTTTTGACATTGATTTTTACTTGAATGTTTTTGCTTCGCACATACACAAAGATCTCAGGTTGTTGTTTGTTAGGCATAGGTTTGCGCAAACTTATTCTCAAACTATAGTACGTTGATTAAATAGTATATTGATAGTGTCTGTTATTCGATGACGTACACAACTTGGGGGCATGTGTGTGCAAAGAATTCAAGCGATCATGAAATGTACTCGGTAGATGAAGCAGTCGTCTTGGATCAATGTGACGAAGCGGTAGCCTTGGACGATGGCGACGAGTCAGTCGTCAGTGATAGGTTCTCGAGACGATACAAGGAAGTCTCGAAGTAGGTACGCTCATCCTTGGGCGCGACAGGAGCCTTGGGTGCGACAAGAGACGCCGTGGTTGCGACAGGAGCCTTGGGTGGGTGCCACAGGAACCGTGGGTACCACAGGAACCGTGGGAGCGACAGGAGCCTTGGGCGACACCGGCTTGATCATGATATCCAAGAGATCCATGAGCACCAGATCCACGACCACATCTGTCGTCTTGGGATTGACCACATGATGGCTCAGAGTCGACGTCTTGATCACACCGCCGAGAAACCGCACACGTTCGTAGAGTGAGTTTGCTGCCTGAGAAGTCTCGGCAGAGGCGAGTTGACCAGATATGTTCTTGGTAGAGGTGATGGCGGCTTCCTTGACAACCTCAAGCATGATAGCCATGGCAATCACGGCGTCGCGATCGATGGCAGTGAAGCAGTCGGGTGACATGCTTGTGGCGTGTTCCACCATATCATGCGCTTCACGAGTGATACGCAGCAGCATCTGAGATGGAGATTCCTCAACTCGGGGAGTATGGATGGGGTTGGTGACCGCCACCTGTGGTGTGCCGAGCAGATTCCATCCCTTGACAATGTTCCCAACATATCCCTCTCCCTTGATGCTGTTGGTGCTGTTGGTGTTGTTGGTGTTGTTGGTGTTGTTGGTGTTGTGGTCGATCACTTCATCAGAGATGGTCACCGACTTGGTCTGGTTGATCGAAGACGACGAAGACATAGTGGATGATGAAGGAGACGATTGGAAGACGACGAAGAAATAGAGACAAGGCTTTGAGTTGTGTGGTTGTTGCAATGCACAATTCGGCTAACGCTCGATCGCAGAGGAAATACGTCACATTTGATTCCGATTTTTCAAAACGGAATATTTCCGAACTATCATCCTGTTTGGTTATTTCAAGTTTTTCACATTCATCTCTTGTCATTTACTTGGCATATCCATAGAGTATTACGGAAACATGTCTATCACAACCCCTGTTGTTGTTTCATCAACAAGTGATTTGGAGCCAATAGTACCGGCTAGAATTATTACATCGGAATATCCCAGCGACCTAATTTCTCCAAGTCCTGGATCACAAGAACATTCAAGTGACATCGCCGAGCAAGCAGATGTTGAAATTATTGAGGATCAGATTGATGAGCATTGGGCTGGTACCAGTGATGGATGTATGCCCAAAGGAGTCTCGTTTGATTGTTGGATGGGTGGTAGTACATCTCAGAGAGTAAAAAAGGCATTTTTTGTTGCTTGGAAGGTTGACAAGGAAAATAAATTTCTTGTATATGGGGCTACCATTTATAAAATCACGATCAATCGAGGACAACGTGATACTTTGGACATTGATATGCATACAGATACTGCCTTGTGGAGATTGAGTAAAATGCCTATCTGGATTGACAATCTTTCGGAAAAGATTATCAAAGAACCACTTGAATTCATCAAAAAAGTCATGTTGGAACTAGGTTGTCATGATTTTCCTCTTGAAGATATATCAAGTTTTCCTCCACGAAACAAGGATGATGATCTTGAAAAGGAGGAGTTTTTGTCTGAATGCAATACATATATTTATGATGAAACTACCAATACAGTTTCACTGGTTGACTATGACTCTGATATCGATTCATTTGTGTCTACCGATGAAGAATCTGAAATTTCCATTGAAAGTCAATCAGTCGATTCTATCAGTTCATCAGAAATGAGAGGATAAGGCACATGTTAGTTTTCCAACACCCTTGTCATATAATCACTATCAATAGACTGTTCACTTTCGTCTAACAAAACTTTCAGTACATCATCATATTTGTGCGCCTGCGCGTGTTTGATAGCCCAAACAAATGCATCTGCATGAATCCAATCCAGGTCAATATCGAGTTTGTTGAAATATTGTTGTAGCATATCACTGCGGTTGAATTGGGTTAGATCAGTTACAATGTCGAATATACGATCTTCTGCATCATCATCATCTTCCCATACCCAATTCAGGAGTTGATCTACCTCGGTACATGTTTGACAGAGTTGTCTGGTTGCTTTTGCAGAAATAGAAATATGAACTGTGCATGTCATTGTTGACAAGAATCCGTCTTCTCCATCACTGCTATTCATGTCGTATATACAATTGTTATTTCCGACTTTTAAAATCGAATTAATCAATTTCCCGTATCAGAGTCGACGGAATGCCTCGTGTTGATGACGCAACATTGATCTTCGAATTCGTCACTTTCAAAGTTTTGTCACACTTCGAAACTACTCCTCTCAACTCTATCAAGCCTTGTTCTTTTTCCGTCATGTCATCCCCCAAGTCCGAACATTCCGATTACCAAGAGGACGAACAAAAGAATTCCGTACAGGTTCGTGACGATTACCATGATGAGAATCGCATGATTCGTGAAGCAAACGGTGTCGCTCTTCGTGCCCAGGCTCGTCTGGTCAAGAACAAGGCTCGAGACAATCGGCGTGCAGAGGAGGCCAAGAATGCTCTTCCTCATGGAGTTTTTGTCGACTGGTGGAGTGAAGGAAGTACGCGAAATTTGAATCCCAGGAGACACTTCTTCATCGCATACAAATTAAACAAGGAACTTCGTTGCGTGTCGTATGGTGCCACGATCTATACTCAGAAGAATCGAGACTTGTTGAATGAGCGTGCCCACTTCGAGACAGCATTATATCGTCTCGAGATCCTACCTCTGACAGTTGAGGATGCTCCCGATTGGATCTTTGAAGATAATTCGCGTGAGAAAGGTCCTTCGTGGTTCATCTCGGGCCTACTCTTGACGCTTGGCTGCTATGATCGTCCTCAAGTCGGTGGACCATCCCCTTTTCCCATGAAGACAATCAAGCCACACACTTCCGCGCGCTATCAGTACAATGATGGACAAGTTGTCAAGATTACATTTCCTCGTGCTCGTGCTCAAGACTACCCTGATACTTCTGATGATGACAGTCTACAGTCCCTTCGAATCAGAATGGATGCAGTACAGGCCACTCTGGCACAATTGAATATTGATTTTGCCAACAAGAAAGCGGGCAACGCAAGCAAATACGACAAGGTCGATGATGACAGTGAAAGCGACAAGGATAATTCGCCACAAGATGTTGCTCAATAAGCAAACCGTGCGCGCAGCAAATGCTATTTGTACACTATTCTAAATCTATTCACAAATGTTTATTTTCAATCTGATTGCCTGAACGGCGGCAGCAGCGCTTTGTGTAAGCAGCAAAATACTTGCTGAAATCGAACCCAAAATCTTTTCTTAGGAGGAGAATGGGTGTGTTTGTATCCAGGTTCATAACAAACATGTCCTTCATAGTCATTCTCTGGATACAAATATTTGTACGAACATCTATCTAGAGGGTCAATTTGATACATATCACAAGGATTATATGGAGATATAGGTCGTGATGGGTTGACTGTAGACATAATTTGTTTAATAGAAGCGTTGGCATACAACAACTGTTGTTCGAGTAATACATTGGTACGGCGCAAATTTAATAACTCTTGATGTTGATCGTTCCCACATGATCCAAAATCGATATGTTCATGACATAAAATCAAGTCTGATTCACTCATCATTGTATACGAATGACAAACAAGTGAGTTATTCTATTGTACACAGGCACATGAAGAAATAAATCAATTTCCGACGTGAAATGTTTGCATTTTCCGACTATGACGTCATCATGGTACTTTTCAGGAGTTGACTCATAATTTCAAAATTCTGGCAGGTGATCACATTTTCACGGTCCATTGTGCTTCTCTCACGGTCCTTGTCTCTTTCTCTCTCTCTGTGTGTCTCTTATTATTGGTGACTCTCGACATTTGCCTGGTGGTGCCGTACTGTAATGGCTGCTCCTACCATTCAGAAAATCTGGCCTGTTGAGTACATACGCTCGTGTACCAACGATGAGTTTCCTACAGATACAATCAAGAGGATTGTCAACGAGCATGCACTTGGTATCAGTGTACAACTACAGGAGTTGTACCAGATTATGATCCACAATGCTGTCGCTACCACAACCGCTTCTTCAAGTGCTTCTGTGGCACCATCCTCGACAAGCGTCATTCCACTTGTACCCATAGATAAGATGGTGATCTTGTCGGTTGCAGCCAATTTCGATGGATCAACTCATGTGGTCAATCTTTCCCATCTGCAAGTGGATTCAAAGTATCGACCAATGCCTGACTTTGTCAAGGGCGAATGGGAGTTCTGTCTGGGGTTGACATATCAACCTCTCAACAACCAACCTGCAAGGAATTGCATCATTCGTTACAGGCAAACAACTATTCTGCCTGACCTCTCCAACAGCAACGTGGCCTACAAAGTGATTGCCACGATTCAGGCACCTATCCCTTGATGTTCACTTGCTGCGACGCTTGCAAACATTTGTTTTTTAATATCTTGTCTATCGTCTATCAAAGAACTACTCCTTGTTCTTTCAAAAAGTTACACCCTAACAATATGGCAACTAAAATTGAATCAATATATCCTCCCATACCCGCATCTGGTACATGTACCTATGGAACGTTGGTCAGACACGAAGAATATCAGGTTGTATATCCTGGTATCAATGCTTCATACGTGGCACGAAATGGACTGTGGGCTCGTGGTACAGTTCAAAGTACTTCGGGCAAACGTCCCTTGTACTCGACCAACGCGGACAAATCCGTACCAATGCCTACCATTCCTGCAACATGCACGTCCAAGCAAGTCACCATTCCACAAATAATAGAGCACGTAAACAAGGCATATCTGGATTGAGAAAATTCCGATTTCTAATTCATATCCGTCATGAATATCCTCAAGTTTCTCAGCCGTCGTGAAAATGGTAGTGCCACTATGACACCCAATATGTTGTCATCATGTAATTGTACGTATCAGCAATGTCCACCGCTTCTGAGGTGTATTGTATGTGATAAATTGATACATTTTCATCAAAGTCAGTGTTACAAACGATTTCTTAAAGAATCACCTGTAATCATGCACAAGACAAGTGGTGAGCCTTGGTGTGTACCATGTTATGATATTCACTGTGAACAAATGAATCTTTTATATCCTCCACAACCTGAATGTGACTTGGATGAAACAGAATCTATGTGTTCTAGTGAAGATAGTTACAATGAATTCGAAAGTGATGACGACCATCATCGTCACAAGAGACCTAGACGATGTGATGATTACGGAGTAACGCATGGTAGTAACGACGACGACGACGAAGATGATCAGCAAGTCCCTAGAGATTTTGCATTTTTGAGTTCAGACAGTGACGCTGATTAGAGACTGTGCATATAATTGATACATTATTTTTTATGACACTACATTTGACGCTTACAATTGGACACTCAAAGAGAAAAGGTGTGGATAAAAGGAACCATTGCATTGAGACCATCCTGTCCCTTGGATAACCACTGTGACATTCCACATAGAGGAACATAAAATTCCTGAATCTCTGCCTTGTCCGATGTGACCAATCGACAGATAATGCTGGTCAACCCAACACGATTTTCAGTCTGATCACTGACAAGATGCATTGGTTGATACAAGAGAATTGACTCTCCTCTATTCAATGTTCTATGTTCCATTGTTATGATAGTTAGTTCCTTGTCTTTGTAGAGTGGCAAACTATCAACTTGAATCACTCCTCTAAACCAGATCTGTGACGTTTGACTTTCAGCCAAACTGTCATGAAGTGATTGAGTCCACAATGTTGTTGCCTCTGTAATTTTATTATTGAGATCAAGAGTTTGAGTACTGACTCGATCGTTCAGAGCAACCACAGATTGTTGAATCGAAAGGGTTTCATTTTTTAGAGCAATCGTTTTTGTCTCCAATGATTCTGCCAAATAACTAACATACTCATTCAATTGTTTCATGTTGGTATCTACTTCGGACTTGATTGTAACATTTGTGGTCAAAGAGTCTTGAAGAGTTTTGGATTCCACTTGAGTCAATGTATCAATTCTATCCGAAAAACCATGAACCAAAGCCATCACTGAAGCAAGTTGTGGTTTGACATTAGAGTATGAATCGAGTTCCTTGTGAAGAGCCTCAACACCTTTCGAAAGGGTAGCCACAACAGACACTCCAAGATCATGTGCAATGGCAGGTGTAACAATAGACTGAAGAGTTGAATACTTGTCATTCAGTTCATCGACTCTTGTCACGAGTTGGTTCCTTACCGTTTCTTCCAAAGTTACTACTTTTTGCCTCCACTCATCATCTTGTTCAGACAAGCGCTTAATGAACAAAGTTTCTTGAGCAACGATATGGTCATCTAGATTCTTAAACTGAGTCGCATAAACAACACATTTTTCTTCAAGTAACTTGAACCGAGCATCCAGGCGAGCCTCCATTTCCACAGTTGCATCTGTAATGACTGTCGTAACTGTTGTCGGAGATACTTCCACTATTTGAACCAATGGTACTAGAGTCGCCTTGGTATTCTGAATTCTGTCACGCAATTCTTGACGTCTGGTCAATAATGTTTTTTGTTGTTGATCAAGAAGAGAAGTTTGTGCAGTATCAGTAGTAACTACAGGCATATACATACCTGTGACATTTTGAGGAGCCCTCATTGGCGATGTGGTGACATTGGGCGATTGCCAAGTCTGTGCCGGTGTTTGATGTGATGAATGTTGCTGTTGTTGTGGATGCATCTGAGGTCGAGTCAGACTCATAGGCATTGATGGAGTTGGACGGATTGCAACACGACCTACATTAGGAATACGATCAATCGTTGATTCACGAGTAAATCCAAACATTCGGAATTATCTGTTGTACAGACGTATATTTGTGACGTGTGTGTTGATTAAAGATGTGTGAAATTAAAAAAAATGATTTAGATAAAATGATACGGAAATAGATTTTTCTCGGAAGTTACATAAAAGACAAGTTGATAAACGAACAACGATTTTTCTAACGCTCCTTTTACTGTGTCCAAGAGAATGAGTTTTATTGATAAATCATTGCTTCAAGGATCCAATGGATCTCGAGTTCCTGTTGAATTCCCTACTACTGATAATGATCAACCGGTAGAGATGGATACGGATCAGATGATTGATACCTTTCAAAGAGTCTTCAAAACCAAAACTGACTTTGTCGAGACTATGAGACGATACTATGAGTTTCGTAATCTTCCTGGCGGTGCACCAACATTTGCTGCCAGTCGTTGGGACGATGGATTGCATGAAAAACGTAAAGGTAATTTTTGGTCTGATGTATTGACGTGGGACACGAAGAATACAAAACAAAAACAGATCTTTAAAGATTTTATGGCTGCCGTCCTCTACAAGACTTCTGTAATGATAACCAATATAGAATATGGTAAATGGCTTCGTAGTCAACTAGTCGATCCATCACGAGAAAAGATGATTGTACCCGATGCAACAGCAATCGAAACAATGGATATGGATATATTATTGAGCAAGTTTCGTAGCATGGATGCCAAGAGTGCTTGGAAGAAGGACTATATGGTCAAGGAACCCGTTCGACAGGTGGATGACAAGGGTAAGGTGTCTTATGCATTGAGTTTAAATGAAGCACTTCAAACAAATTCTCATAAGATGGCTGGTTACAAGAACTTTGCAAGTCGTCGTATCTTAGCCGAAGAAGTAGAAGTACGCAAGAAACAGTTGGATCAGTTTGAGAAGAAACTTCAAACTTCCTCTGCAGAGTTTGTTGGATGTGTGATGGCTCAATTTCCAAACCAACTTTCTCAAGAAAAGTTTTTCAAGTGTTTCAACACATATTCACACAATCTATCATTGACTAATGTTGCTGCAATGAATCTTGCCCAAACCATTCAGAAATCAAATGACTTTCAACAAGGAGAAGATGAACAAAAGCAAGATTAATAAAATATGTTTGATGTATTAGTCGCGATACGATGATGACAATAGAGGTTCGTAATCAGCATAACAAGGTTCATCATCATTATCATTGTTGCGAGGAACTTTAAATCTTGAAGCAACATCTTTCATATTTGCGATATACGAACGATAGGTCTGATTCCAAACTCCACATCCAAGACTACCCGAAACCAAACTGGCAATAAATAGACATGTTGTGATCGGAAACTAGATACAATGTGCAAAAAATTGTGTTTATGTGAATCGAGTAAACAAGGTCTTTTCTTGCAATTTGTGACGGATAATTTCTGTATGAATACATCAACAACCAATATGCAATCGGAAATGTGCAGCCACCATGATTTACAAAACGTGTCGAACAAACTAAATTGTCAACCTCCAAAGAAAGTTCTAACCATGGCATCCAAGGCACTTCCGTCGTCGTACTTGTCGTATTCGGGTGTAACCACGGAAATGTTGAAAGATATTAAAACTGAGATTGTTTCTTATTCCGCAGGAAAATTCAAGTTTCATCCTGGTCTGAGTGAAGAAAACATTGTCAAGTTTGAAAAGGATGTTGGTGTGAAGCGTTTTCCTGAGGTCTATCGACGATGGTTGGCAATTGCCAATGGTTCCGATTCTGCTCCAAACGGAGAACTATATTCTTATCCACGAGACATAAATAAAATTATCACCAAAATGCGCCTCGTCACTGCGAGTAACAAGGAAGAGTATGCAGAAAATTTACAAGATATTATTGATGACGACATAGATCTTCCTAAAATCATTCAAGGGTACAAAAACCGCATAGAGGCAGACAAAACATATCAAGATATTGCTATTGAGGACTGTAAGTTGCATCCGGATGCCGTACTTGTCCCCTTTTTTGCACATAGATTCGTTGTATGTGTCGAAGGATCCCTAAATCCTCCAATTGTCTCTGTTTACAACGACGATGCTATCGTGTACGGAAAGACTTTCGACGGATATTTGCTTGGTGAATTTGCCCCGAACTTATATAATATAGATATTATGTCGGAAGACAACACCGATGTTGCATGGAGACGTGATGAATGCCGACACTGTACAAATCTCTAAGGAGTTTCTTACAGTTTAGTTTGGGCACAACGACAACCAATAATCGGAATTTCAGTCAACCGTTCGAGATTCAAACATATCGAACAACTGTTCAAAGATTTTCCGAACATATGTCATCCGTTCTTAACAATCATTTCCAAACAACATTCCTGGGCGATTATCTCAAACGGATTCTTAATGATTCCCAAATGTTGGAGCAAGTTCGCACCAACACCCATTTACATCCCTTTCAATTTACCAAGATGGTTTTGATCAAATGTGATGATGGTTCTCATACAAGACTTCATATTTGGCACAAACCTCCACCTGTGGAGACACCACATAATCATGGATGGGATTTCACCAGTTGCGTTCTAACAGGTGCTTTGAGAAACACCAAATATTCAAGACTAACAGACGCGACGGACACGGGCGACATTGTGATGGATGAATATCACATGGATTTGTCAATAGATGACAAGCAGTATCACTTGCAATGTCATAAATCTCACGTACCCTTGGCTATATCATCACAAATAACTTATAACTCTGGACAACAATATTTTCAAACATATGACGAATTACACTCAAGTCATCCAACAGAATCAGGAACTATTACATTGGTGAAGGTGGGTCCTCTCAAATCGACCTCCAACATTGTATTCAAAGATCACAATTACATTCCTCCTCCACCTCTCGAGACATATCCATCTATAAGCAGAGAAGAACTAGTTACACAGATCAACATCGTCTTACAAACTACACCCAAAGAGTTGTTGCAAATGTCTATTCATGAATTGTGTGATTATGTCTAAAACATACAATCGATTGTACAATCAATCCTTTCGATCTATCGTTCGATATCAATCATTTCTATGCTCATAATCATCGGCAAAGAGTTCCTTAAATGACATGGTGCATGGCATTTTGGCAGCACGACATGCGGCGCGCAAGGTAGCAAGTTCTTGCTTGAGATCGCCCCATTCTCCACGGGTCACAGTTATCAATTGATCTCGCCAAAGACGATTTTTGATTTGAGCCGCTGTCGCTTCTTCATCTTGATGCTTGCGTTTCAAATTGGTAACTCGATCCTGAAGTTGTTTGAGATTATTTTCTGCTTCCGTAATTTCATCAAGAGTGTTGGTGGACATTTTCGGAATCAAGAACTTGTATCTTCCGTTGTAATGAGTTCTGGTTTGAATTACTGTTGGTTGCCCATAGCGTTCACTTTTCATTTTGATCAAGATTAGATTTCCGACAACAAAATGACTTCTGTTGTTGCTGGTCCTGTACCAAATACCTCGTCGGATTTTGACAAGATGACCCATCAGGAAAAGATGGATTTCTGTCGGGGGAAATTGATTTGTCTTGGAAAGATGTTGACCATTTTGAATAAACACGATTGTTTTGATGATGTCGACAAGGAATGGGTACAATTAGAATTGACTACCACACAAACCCTATTGGCGCAAATGACTGCTGAATTGGACAAGATGACTGCTCGCGAAACAAGAGTTATGGCATTGGAACATTTGTTAGCGACCCGAACTGAAGTCTTGAATCAGATTGATAGTGAGGTCCATCTTTCAATGTATTGTCCCGATCTTATCAAGCAATTTGCTCAAAAGCAAGTTGAATTGATTGCGATGCTTCGAACCGAATAAAACACGGAAGTTTGACAATGTCTGAAAGTAACTTGTTTAGAAAAAGTTCCGAAAACAAACATCTGTTCTTGTTCAAAATTATTTACCCTGTCACACACACTTCTGAGTACATTTGTTGTGTATCGGAAAATGTCTTCGTATATTGATGCATTGCGAGCATCGATTCAAAGAGAGACCCAACAAGATGATTTAACGATTGAACCTAAAAAACCTATGAAGAATAAGCGTAAGATTGCAGACTTGTCGGCTTCGTCATCGTCGGGCCATAAAGTCAAAAAAGTCAAGAAACCAAAGATGACGGCAGAAGAAAAGGAAGGTCGTAAATTGGTTCGTCAAGCAGCCAAAAGACAATACATTGCCGAGCATGGACCTCTTCCCAAAAAACCAAGGATTAAAAAGGTTGACTTGGCCCAAAAGGCTCAAGAACTGGCAGCACATGAAATAGAATCTCGAAATGACATATTTACTCAAACGAATGTTATCAAAACATTGACAACTCATCCAATCTACATGTCCATGTTGAATCAATTGACATTTTCAAAGTCGACAATTGAACTCGATCTCGTTCAAAGAGCACAGATCCTCGAGAATCAACTTTATACCTTGGCATTCAAATGTCGAACAAATGATTTATATCAAATCAAATTGAAACAATTTCTTTTCAATTTTGCCAAGAATGGATCGTATATGATTGCCAAATATGGTTCCAATGTCAATGATCTTCTGACTCTTGGTGATGACGAATGGTCTCAATGTACTGATATTGAACGTAAAAGAGAATCTCAGGCAAAGCGAAACGAGCAATATCAGATATTAATCAAAGAAGATGAGGCAAGAGACAAGGAATTTATTAAGAAATTATTACCAGATGAACAAGGAGTTGATCATGTTGTATGTCGATTTTGTCGTGGTAAAGATAAGAATGATGCAAGTATCATCCACTCAGTTGATTGGGATCAAAAACAGACGCGCTCTGCAGATGAAGCAATGACTGTATTTTTGATCTGTCGCAATCCAACATGTGGAAGGCGATCTCGCTACTCGTAAGAAATCACTTGTACTGTATGTTATCAACGACATACATTGAGAATCAATGAGAGCCAGAACAAGTTGTTGATTTCCGTCGATGTGAAAGATGAGGATGTTGATCTTGAATAAGCCAAGATAGTTTTACTCGACGAAAAGAACACGCACCTGTCGATTCATCACGTTCACTGAACCAGATCCAATGAATTTTGTTGTACATGGTACGTAATAAAAATGTCACACATGACCAACATGGTTTAGAATTTGAAACTTGACCATCATGTGATAATCTCCACACGATAAGATTCAACTTGTCTGTACGGTTCCAGAGAGATGATTTCAATTTCTTAACCGCATCTTCCTCTGCGTGATCGCTCCAATTATTCATCCCTGTAGCCACCTTGAACACACCGCCGAGGTTTGCCTCGAAAAAAAGTGGCCACATGTTGAATAGTATCCTTCTTATTCTTCAATCCCAACTCCATACGCTTCTTGCCATCCTCCTCAATGACTTGATTCAATGTCTGAAAGGACATTGGTACGCTTGGTTCGGAATTCGTTTTTCACAGATGAACAGTGATAGCAAGGTGGCGAACTTCCGAGTGCTACGGAAATTGGATATTCTTGTGGCGAAGAAGACGTTGAAATAACGTCACTTGTAATTACACACTATTACTGAAATCCGAAAGATGGATTTAAATGTTTCCGTTGACAACAATGAAATTGTCAATACAAATGCGTTGCCACCGAAAAAATTTAGTCGGAATGAAGTGGAACTAACAGCAGATATAGCCGTTGAAAAGGTGCGCGTGGGAGGATTTTGGAGTCCAGAACCAATGGATATCTTGAGCAAGGTAATATTGACTGATATTGAATTTTTTTATACACCGGAACGAATCATCAACTATTTACTTCCTTTAGTCACACAACAATCAGAAGTATCTGGAAGGACGCTCGACTGGTTGGTAACTAATTTTTCCAAAAAAAATCCCATCATGTATCGATGGAAGGTGTATGAAAATCGTGATCCAGAGGCAATCAATATTCATATTAAGTATGGTGAATGGCTTACAGATCACAAAAGGAGAGGATTTGATGCATTTCGAAGAAATCAGCGACTCTATTTTGAACGTCCCAAATTACACGAATTTCATGATAATCTCTTGTCACATTTTCCTATTATGAACAACTCTTCAAGTACATCTTCTATAAGTACTATACGTCTTGTCTATACGACAACTGTTGCACAATTGAATTTCTTTTATTTTGCTTGGATCTATGGAATCTACAGTTATGCTCTTAAGAACAATGCTTTGATATTAGAAGATATGAAGCATACTATGAGTACAGTACAAGTAGAAGTTGATCAAGATGGTAAACGTTGTCGTCGACAATTATCAAAAGCACCAAGTATCAAATGTAGCGTTTTTAAGATGGATATCTTGCAATCAACAAACCTAGAAATAGATTCTTCGAGTAGCAACAGCAATAGCAGCAGTATCTTTCCATTTTCATATCTTATGAAATCTGGTCAAGAAAATCAAACATTATCCCTTGTCCATCCTGCTACCACACCAACATTTGTAAGTCACAAGCGCAAAAAGGATCCTGATATCTCTCTTACACATTTACCCAAACGACCCCGCGGACGTCCTCGTAAGTATCCAAGTGTTGAAGAAACCACACCCATAATACCAGTAACAACAACAATAAAATTAGCAGTATCTCAAGATACAACCACTACTGCTACTACTGTTGCTCGTCAACCAAAAGTGTTACAAGATCTTAATCTACCCAAACGAAAGCGTGGACGTCCTCGTAAAGTATTAACACCTGAACAAGAAGCCATGAAAATGGAAAAGCAAACTCAAGATGATGACGACCCATACAAAGCAATGGGTTTGGAAAATCCCAATCAAACTACATTGAAGAAGAAAAAGCCTCAACGTCAACGTGTCAAGACATTTGCATCTGGCCCCAAACCTTCTTCGGCTTCTGTCGCAAAACAACAATTACAATCATCTGACAAATTTCTCGAACAAGATGATAATGCAATGCTACAATGGTTTGTTCAGTAGTAATCAAAATATTTGTAGCAATATATGCATGTACATTGACTATAACATTGGGACATATTCCATATCTTCCAGATTAAATTGTTTCAATGTTGTGGGTGGAGGCATCGTTGTAGCGCATGATGAACAACATTCATCAATAAAGTAAATTAAACTTTCTTTGATCGCATCAGCATCATTGATGAGAATATGATCTTCTGTGGACCACTTGCAGATGATGAATAATTTTTCCACGTCATTGAAAGACTCGTTCAACTGAATTCCTGGATCGCAAGTACTCACAATCGTCTGCATGACACAGAGACTCGAGTTGAAATCTGCAACTTCTTCGTCCGTGACGGCCCAACAAAAATAGCGGGTAACACCATGCATACATTGTATCGTGACCATTTCCAAATCACGGTATCTGGGTAGTGAGACTTGCATTAGTGCGGTTGTCTGAAAAGACATCAAATGACTGGTTTTCTTGGATGCAATGAGAAACAAACAGTTGCGATCATGTCGTAAAATGTTTCTACAATCGATTGTTGCATATAATAAACTTTCCCAGTTGTGCTTTTCATCTTGAAGGACTGAAATGATCTCGTTCGGGTGATGTGGTTGGTACACAAAAACATGTTCCTTGTTGGCTTGATTGCAGGCTCCATCCCGTTCTGACTTGTTTCCTCGCCACAATGATTGTTCCACTATGGTTTTGAGTTGACCAAGACCATAGACACTGAGGGGATTTTGTTCATGGTACAAACAGACGTGTCGCCGCATATCTGGATGAATCTCATTGATTGTCTGCAAGATATTCAAATCAGTAGCACATTTGTATTCCATTTCCGATTTTGTGACAGGAACTTGGATAGATCGGAACGAGGAGAACCTTTGCCTAATTCAAAATTTCCTGTTCGCAGTGAATCGTGGTGACGTCACCGCCAGTGGTTTGCATGATCGGAACAGTTTCCGTCGAAATAGAAATGACTTGTTCCTTGGTCGAGCGACGCTTTCGTCGTTGTAATTTGAGATCATGATACTCCCAATAATCATCACCATAATGGATAAATAGTTCTGATCCACGTCGAATCTTGCGAGTGCTTGTCATATAGACCTTTTTCTTCGTTTTGCATGTGTTCCATGTGAGATTGGCTCGAAGTTTGGTTCCATGAGTGTCATTTACATAACGACCTTTACCTCCATGTCGCTTGGATGTTGCATCAACACAGCATCTGGAAGACCATTCAAAGCAATATTGGTGATGATTGTGTGCATCTGGATCATGAATGATCGACGACTTTTTCAAAAGACCCTTGTACTCCATTACATGAACACCTTTTGGGATATCAATCCTAGCGAACACACCTTGTCCTGCTCCTGGAATCATTGAAGGTTTGATTTCCAGCAAGTTTTCAGCCAATACTCCACCGCGGACAGGAGAAAAGGTTTCCCAATTGGCGCAGACCTTGGAAGCCTTTACTTTGACATTAGCCTTGACAATAGTGCCAGTTGCACCGCTACAAGCCTCGATCTCATCGACAAGTTCAGTCATACTACAAATGTCAAAACAGTTTTGATGAATGGTTTGATTGAAAACATATCATAAATAAATATTGACGTTTGTTCAAGAAAAATCAAAACAATTCAACTGTCATGTAATGATCACTTGTAGTACATCCTTACATAAAGTATTTGCAATCTGGACGGAAAGGACACTATCAACAGATAGGAAAGTAAATGGATTGGATCATCTAGTTGGTTTTCAATCACTTTTCGGCACCTGTCACATTTCCGACTCTTTACAAAAAGTCTGATAGTTTATCCGACTCTCAACGTATAAACATGATTGCTATGTCGTATGATACCGACAAACTGATTTATGATACAACGACTGGTAAGTACCATACCAAATGTCAACCTTGTGACAAACCTCTCTCGAACGAACAATTGACAAGTATTAGAACAACTATAAAACAATGGCTTGATGGATGTGATTCGGACCAAAACTACAAATATTACAATCAAGAAAGGTATCAACAACTGTCAGAATTTGTCAATCTATCCGACGCACCGGTTCAACAATGGGCCAGTCAATATCAGATGACATTTGCTGATTTCGCGAATTATCCTGCAACACACAGCGATGTTCATGTTCATGATAGTGATCTTCATGTTGTGAATTTGGTAGCAACAAAGATTATTGCTACAAAACCACAAGTCCCGGATGAAGTTCGATCTATTACAGTACTTGTAGATCAATCAATTGACAAGGTCTATGATGGAAAATTGTATGTGATTCCTGAAGTTGGACACTCATTGTGTTCAATTCAATTTGATGTACCTCATTATCACCAATGGTACCTTGGTATTCCACTCCAATCAACTCGAGAAGCACATGCCCGTGACATGTTTGTTTATATTCCATTGATGAATTATCAATATGTACCCGCTCCTGGTTTCAGTGTTGCATTCCCAAGACATCATCAACTGGCAGTTGATATATTTCAGGTGAGTAAAATTCGATCTACTCAAATTCTGGTACATCCAGTGATGGCAGAACCACTGGAAAGATGGCAACAGAGTTGGGGAAGTCCTGAATTTCCCATTCCAGAATTTACTGATATTTTTGAATCGATGACACTTTAAAAATACTGTTGTATATAACAATAACAAACAAGGACATTTTTTAAACAACCTTTTGTACAACCATGTTGCGTATTATTCCTAATGCCGAAACAAAGCGTAAAGAGGTCATTGCTAGATATGTAGTCGAAGTACAACAAGCCATCGCACTTGAGTCTAGACTAATTGAGAATCTCAGTCATCCAATCATTGTGTTTATTTGTGAGGCTATAGATGTATGGGATGGTTCACATAACTTGGTCATTCAAGTCCCTCCAGAGGCGTTTTGGAAACTTGCTGAAGTGAATCGTGCCATCATAATTAATCTTTTCAAAGACAAAGGATATACCGCAGATATTGTACCTCGCAAAGAAAGTAAGACTGCAGCGCTAGTGCTTATAATTGGAAAAACTTTATAAAGAGCAATCGCAATCATTTCATTTACAAGTATTCAAATGCTAAATTGCCATGTCTATAGATGCCCTTGTTATGACTTAGTATTGATATGTAGACATCACACGGTTGAAGTTGAGGTTCAGACAATGTAATTTCAAATACGATACTATCTAGTCTTGATGCATTGATGGATCCTGTTCGAAGATTGTACATGTAGACGTTTTCACTCAGAATATTGCCATGTTTCAACTGTTGATGTTGTAAATCCTTGATATCCTGGTCTATCAGTAATTGATCATTGATCAAAAGTTGATACGATCGAATAGGTACAAATTCCAAAGTTGATCTATTTCTCACTGCAAAGATAAAATCTGTGACAAGATGGTTCAATGACGAAATGTCAAAGATACATGTTACTTGACCAGCATCAAACACAAATGTTCGAGAGTTCCAAATATCCATCCATGTGGATGGATGCACTGGCTCAAAGTTAAAACTCCTTTCTGTCGTGTTCAAATACATTCCATGTAATTCCAACGAATGTCGGGGAATATGTTCATCGTTCCAATGAATTACTATTCTGACATCGACACCTAAGAGTGCAAACCGCTTGAGTACATCACTACTTTGTCCATAAGAGGACAATGGTAAGCATTTAGTTCCGTAACGATTTGGATCAAAAAACATTGGTACATGTAGTTGGATTTCTCTCGTCTGACATTCCAACGAGTCTCTAAATTTTCGTTGATCTAAAGTATATGTCAACACATCCAACAGTGCGACAGTTGTAGATGACATTCGACTGATCATATCTCCATTCATCTCCAGGTCAATATGCTTCCAATTACTAAAACGATACTTGCTCGGTGTAGGTAAATTTTCCACGTCTTGATTATTCCCGTAGGGGAACATCAAAGTGATACTTTCTATACAGTCTAGCCTGTTGTAGGGAATCGTGAAATGTGACTGTTTTGGTACAATTCGTACACCAGGGTCCAGACTGAAATTGTCTCTAGACGTGGATTCGCCACTCCACATAGGCCTTGATGATTGTCTCATCGTAGAGGATGGACCAACAAGATCCTTGTCTATATTAATGTTTCCAGTTGCAACCAGAGCCATGAAAGCGCCCCCAGCGCGGTTTTGTGCATATGATCTCAAATTAGGGTTTATAGATGGAAATGCCATGACAGAATCGTCTTCATCGATAGACTTTGTGTACAAGTCGACTGTTTTCCAAGGAGGATCAATGCCGTAATATGACAATTCACCAGACACATGGTCAGGAAGGATATATTGTGGATCTCTCAGATATGCAAGAATGTGTCTAAACAAAACAGGATCGCGATCTATAAATACGGCACCTTCTCTCTTATGACTTGTCATTGCTTCTTCATACAGATTACCATTCAACATAGAATTGAAATAACTTGACTTGATAAGTGTAGATTTCCAAGTCTTGAATAGTTCACCTCCAACATCTAGAAATACCAATGTATCAGTGACCGGCTGCTGGTCGGAATCCAACGACATTACCAACCGTCGTTCCGATGTTGGCGAGTGAGACATTGTCAATCAAAATGACGGGCAGTACACACACACAAAAGCGTTTTTCAGAGATTGTCGGTTTCGGAAATATTTCCGAATTGCTGCAAAACAGTGACGTCATCACAAAACCAGCGTCCGCCGAGTGAGCCCGTCATTCACACACGCGCTTGGCGTGCACTGGTTTCCGATCCCACCATGAATGTCGAAATCCGTTTGGTGATCACAGCCAAGGTGATGGTGCCCAGTTACATCAAGCGCCGAGGGCCATTCCAGCACATCCTATCCATCTCGGATGGAAACACACCTGTGGACTCTGAGTGGACCACCTTGCTCTCGTCAACATGTGAGCACGTCACCTATCTGCAATTCGATGACGTGGGTAAGGAGTATGATCCTGTCAATCCTTCCAGTCCTAAGGATTCTCAGATCATGGAGATTCACGAGTTTGCAAACGTCGTAGCAAAACAGGCAACTCATCACAAGGCGACCGGTCAATCCAAACCCAATGTGTTGGTGCATTGCCAGGGAGGAATCAGTCGATCTCCTGCATGTGCACTCATCATGCTGTGTGCATTGGGTGATACTCCCATTGAGGCGTTACGCCATGTGATGGGAGTTCGATCCAACGCCCTGCCCAATCCTCAAATTCTTGCCATGGCAGGAATTCACCTCACCGACGAACAACTCAAGTCTGTGTCTCCCCCCGACCCATTCACTCCCTCTTCCTCACCGGCATCTATCCTCACTTCATGCAATTCATCCTTGGTATCCACCCCATGCTGTATGTCCACCTGTACCTCTCCTACTTCGTCCACTTGGTCTACGTCGTCCACGTCGTTCACTTCGCCTCAACCCCCTTCCTCACTCGACATGTGCCATTTCTTCTCAACTCTCGAGGAACATTCGGTACCTGTAACGCCTGCAACGTTGTGCTCTCCGACTTCTGTCATCGTCTCGAGCATGGTCCCACCAACTCCAGTTCCCTCATCGCGACGCCTCATGAGTTGGTCAATGGCGACATCTACCCAATAACCCTAATAACCCTCAGTAAATCAATCACGCTACATCTAGTCAACTTTTAAACTTATTAGATACTTCTTGTGATACTAGCGCTACACATGCATACAAATGTGATATTTATTTGAACCATCCACAAATAATTGACCATAATTGCTGTACCGGCGATGGTTGATCTGTGAATCGGTGTTGATGTGCAGAATTCCATTGGTCATGTGAATCAAGTCGACATTTAATCGAATTCAACTGATGCTTCAAGGTTTCTATATCAACTAATTGTTGTGGTAACAGTTTAGTATATGGATGGATATGACATTGTTTTGGAAAGTATACTTGATAATAGTGATGTTGATATTGACGCATATGTTTATTTGCTGCAATTGCTCCCATTGCAGGCATACCTGCTTGAATGCATCTTCCAATCATTTACTATCGGATTGAGAAATCAATAGTATTATGTTTGAATCCATTGATTCATAAGATCTCTACAAGTTGTTATTCTTGATTCATATTGAGGATATTTCCGTTGAAAGTTGTCTTGATCCAATTTAGTCATGCATCGGATCCATAAGTAGTATAATCGGAACTGATACAAACAATATGCATAATTTCGTTTACCTTGAGTATGGGTCACAACAGAACATATACGATCATGATCATAGCATCCTTCAGGACCTTGTCTACAGACAAATTCACAATTTGCGATATCATTCCAAAATGGATCATGTGCATATCTTGGACATCCACCAGAAATCTCTGGAGTTTTCCAATGACATGGCGGAAGTTTCATACATGACGATGCTGATCGACTTGCTTGTTCTTGTGCTGTTTCACCACAAACAAAACAAGTTTCTGTGTGACAATGGCATAATGTATGACAATCGGTAGTATGACATATCAATGTACCACATTTACCACATGGTGTACTGATATCATAATTATATGGATCTTGCACAAGAAGATCCACAAGGCGTTGTTGTAATGTAGGTCTATATTGAGATTGTTTTCTTTCCAATGCATGACGTCTAGCATGCCGATATTCTATATTGGGATGATAAAATGATTCCAACAAACATTCTAATAACCCAACATCCAATGTACTTGACAAACGCTTGTCATTTTTACATGTATCACAATCCGTACGACCAAAGACATAATACCAAATATACAGGCAATTTCTACAGATTGGATGTCCACATATATACTGAATAATAAAGTCATTAGATTTATTTCGACAAACATCTTCCCATTGTACAAGTGTCAATGTATCATGTAATTGATTTGGAGTTAATACTTGATTTGTTGATTGATCACGAGGACATGATTTAGAAAGACAACAAATAGTACAAGTTGTCGAGGTATTCCAGTCAATGTATGACTTTGATGCATTGGGCTGATCTGTAATGAATAGTACCAAAGGTTGTACTTGTGCAAGTCGCATTTCACAACCAATTCTTTCTTCATATGTTGGGCTAGGACCTTCAATTTGTCTGGGTGTATAATAATGTAACACATTGCGAGATTCATCAAGTGTCATCATTTTAATTTTTGCATTCTTCGGAAACTCGGTTGTAAATTTACGTTTCATTTTGTTAACCAACTCTTTCCGAGACCAACTTGACTACTTATTGAAATGAAAACTATAACATGTAATTGATAGACAAGAAACATACAAAATAGGTTACAACTTCCGATTTACTGTATTTATCATTCACCTTTGATTTCAGTACTACTGTCTACAAGAACATTGGTGCTAGTTGCCTTAGTAGTCTCATCTTCTTGCAACTTTCTAAGTTTTTCTTTTTGTGCGGTCCAAAGATCAAAGTTGAGAACTCGATCCTTTTCCTTTTTCTTCTGATTCATGATAAGATTCTGTTCCGAGTTACGATACTCTTCAGCAATTTTGCTTTCATCCACAAGGGTAGGAAATAGCCATTCGTACATATTGACCACATGCATATTCTCGTTACGAACATAGTTGGAGGCAACATTACGCATCCAATGACGCGCACCCACTTCAGTCTCAAAGAACCCATCAATAATGATCAAGGGTTCCTCTTCCTTGTTGTTTTTCATCACCTCGGATCGAATGTCTTGTAACACTCGAATAACCGCAAATCCTTGGTAGCGATCTTCCAAGGCACGAGGATATTTGGTCTCTGCTTCAGGCATATGCTTCTTGTTCCTTTCATCATTGAATTTAGAATCAAGTAACTTGACACGAGGATGATTCTTTGCAGTCTCCTGCTTTTTCTTCAACTGACGATGGATGGATAGATCTTGTTCACCTGTCTTCTTCTCCTTGACATTGGTCTCAAAATCACGCTGCACTTTTGTCATATGCATATCATACAACCCAGTCACGGCATCCGATTGTGCCTTTGTATACACTGCATCCTGCTGTGATTCAGTCTTGCGACAAATCACAATAGGTTCATGTAGACGAAACATCCAAATACTAGTATTCTTAATGACTTGATTGATTTCATGTCCCATCTTGATACATTCCTCTTGACTCGCAAAAGATTGAAGAATACGGATGGCAGGAACTTTGCACTTGGGGCGTTGATCACGGTGTCCAAGATTGACCAATATATATTGATGTTCAACACTGTTCCAATCATGATTGACCTCTGATGGAAGATCCTTATCTTGTTCCATAATAGATGTATCACTGGAACGACTGTGATGAATGCTACCACTGCTAGTGCTACTCAAAGTCGTGTCAGTTAGAACTGGCACATCTGAAGATGGAATTGCAAATGACGAACTAGTGTCCTGAGAAGGCAGGGCGGTCGTCAGATCTGTACCAGTCAAATCAGCCGTAGCGGTGACTAGATTGGCATACTGGTCACGAAAATCATCCGTCTCCAACGTTTCACCTTCTTTCAGTCCATGCAATTGCCGCATCTTTTGATCGCGACGTTTAATCTCATCCAATCGATTCAATTGAGCCTTTAAGATGGAATCGGGAGTTGTACCATTTTTGTTTTCAAACTCTACAAAGTTTGGATTACTTGCGATAAAGTCCTTCAACGAGAGAATTTTATCCGAAGACGACATATTGACAATTCAAAACGGAAAAACCAGGTGTTGAGAATGAGAGACAGATGTGATCTCTATCAGTGATGCTTTTAATAAATGATTTCCTGTTTATGGGTTTGAACAAATGAATTATCCGATTTAATTTGTAATCTTTCAGCATGTAAAGGCATCAAGATACTTTTGCAACCCCCGTTGAATTCAATTCCGATATGAGTGAAAACAATAAGAATCCTGTTGACCCCAATGAAACTGAAGATGATGAGGATACTCCAATACAATTTAATCCATCGGGGAAGCGGCCACGTGATGTACTTGCATCACAAGGAATTACAAAAAAGCCAAGACCACAAGATGGTTTACCCTTGCAACCTTTGAATCTTATACAACCTTTCAATCCTATGAATCCTATGGATCCTTTTTTTAGACGACCCATTGCTGCTGCTGCTGCGTTTTCATACAGACCTACAGTACCAGTGGCACCAGCATCAGTTGCTGTTGGAACCCCGATGCTTACCCCACGATCCAGTACTTTGTTAAATACTCACAAAGTTTTTAATGTATTTTCTATACCCACACCAGGCGCTGCCCCTGCTGCGTCTTCGTCTACTGCTGCGGTTATGGATATTGATCCCGTCCCATCAAATATGTCACCGGTTGAAAAGGCAATATTGGAACGTAAAAACGAGGTGAACGGGAGGAATGCCAAACTTACAAAACTATCGCAATCCACTTTATTCGATCCAAATCAACATATTGAAACACTTTTGGGTATTCGCAAGAAGTGGGTGGCCCTGTCCAAACAATATGACAATTCTAAGTTGATAACTCCAAGCCCAAAAGTCCCAGTCATCCCAATTATTGCGTCATCCAGTTCACCTCCTCAAGTCAAAATGGAGGAACAATCGAGTAGCAATGAACGATCAGATGATAAGATACAGATGGAACAATTGCTAGAAATCTCATCAACTCCAACACAAACCATTCGCTTGAGTAATGGGGAAGTCGATAGTGACCCTTCAAATGAGGTTCATGAAACGAACCGATCTCAAACAGTAGACCAGATGCAGTCGGACGATGGCGATGCCATGGCATTATTGGGATCAGGTAGGCCACAACAAGCCTCTCGTCTTATCATGACCCCAGCACAAATAGAGGCTGAACAAAAGCAATCTGCAGGTGCCAAAATAGCGCGATTGAAGGCAATGGCCGAATTTGCAGAAACGCAGAAAAACAACCAAATAACAAAGCAACAGATAGCAACAGATAGACTAATTCAGAATATCGAAACTGCTCAAAACAAAATGGTCAAACTTGAAGGAAATTTAAGTCCTTTTGAACGTGAACAATACAAAAAGTATATATCCGATGACCCCCAAAGTTATCAAATTTCATCTCAACGCAAATCTAATGATTCAAATATTATACGGGATGTTGCAATTTTTAGGACTCCTGAATTACAACGATTAAGACTGGAGAGATATACTCCACAAGAATTGTCTGCCATCCTAAAAAATAAAGAAGAGTCTGGGCGACCTCGTAATAACTCCGCGTCGAATATTACAGTATTTCATACGCCTCGGCAAACTCCTCCAACACAGACAAACTATCCAACATCATTACAACCATTCCTTGATGAACTTGACAACAACCGGATCGACCAATATGACGCTCAAGAAGCCGCCAAACAGAAACTTCAACAACAAACTCTTAACCGAAGAGGTCCGGGAAATATTTTGGGACCAGTCCCTGCCGCGCCTGTTTTTGACCCTGCTGCTTCGACCCCCGTTGCTTCGACCCCCGTTGCAGTTGCTGCGGCCTCGCGGTCAGTACCAGTCTCTGCAACCCGTGTTACGAATCCCATTGCTGCTGCAGCCTCGCGGTCAACACCTGCCTCTTCAGCGCCACGAGCAGCCTCTTCAGCGCCACGAGCAACAAAATCTCAGATTAATCAGGTTTTGAACCAATTATCGATTGATCATCCTGATGATATGATTAGATTTAATGATTATTGGGGTAGAACATACATGGATACAAGCGGTATCCGTAGGACATGGACAGGAGCATTGGTTCGAAGTATCGCTCACCTGACACGTGTACCAGATCCTCTAAAGTATTACCCGTCTGAACTGTGGTTTGCTAATTTATATCAGCAAAGGAAAAAACTCGAAGAAATTCCAACATCCACAGAGTCGGCTATTTTTTGGGATAAAATGCCTAAATATCCTGATATCAATACAATTGAGAAACTAGATCAGAGTATGTGTATAGATGGATCTCGTGTGTATGATGAACAATTGAGGATATGTATGAATGAAAACCAATCTTGGTACATTATGACATACCTTGCTTTGTATCCTATGATAGCCATAGATCCATCAAAACTCAAGAAACTCAAGAAATCCAACAAACCGGACGAAGCAGCCGCTGCTCAAAGTGCTATAGGAGGCGAAGATGAATAACAAGATGAGGATGATGTTTGATCGTCTGACACATTTGGTTCGGTTGTAGTTTCTTCTGGTATCACTGTTGTAGACTCATCCATATATGTAAATATTTTGAATCGTAAAGGACTTTGACCCCAAATACTTAGTATTTCACCTTGATAAGGTAACAAATTTTTGAATTCTTGATCTCGCCAGCGTCGCAAATCACAGTTGCATGCTAGAGTTGCCAACTTGTCCAGATGGATAAATTCGGCACGCTCAATTTCCTTGGTATCTTTGGGTTCTAAACGGATTTTTGTTGAATCTACCAACAAGTTAAAATACGTGTTTTGATGAATCATCATTTTCCGTCCATGTTGTCTCAAATATCGGATGGAAAGACTAAACCCTGTCTCTTCCGATAATTCTCTCAATGCACATTTTTCAGGAGACTCTGGATATTCTTGCAATCCTTTTGGAAAACTCCATTTGGCAGGATCATTGTTGTGTTTTACAGCATTTAACACCAGCAATACTAGCAAACGGAAAGGATCAAACAGAATTACTCCACACCTAGGATCTCTCTGATTTTCCCTATATCCATTACCAACATTTCCGAATCGAGATCTCAGAATTGTCGATTCCGTTTCTACATTGGTAACCAAAGTATTTTTAGTTTGATACCTAGGAACAACAACATTCGGTAAGTGCACGTGTAAAACACGATGGTGATTCGCTGCGGCGCGAGTTCGCACACTATATGGGCTGGGGACAAGCGCGTGTTTGGGCGAGTCTGTTATAAGTTGACTCATCTCTTTTGTTTGGATCCCCTCTTTCTTTTCAAAAATTTGTATGGCATTTGGGAATTACTATTTCATATGAAATTCAAAATAAATTTCCTGTCATGAATCAACCAAGCGCTCGATTCTTTCTTTCAGTCTTTCAGTCTTTGAGTCCTTTTTATCAATTTTGAAATGAGTTCATATTCAACCAACCAATCACTACCACCATATGCAACCAACCAATCACTACCACCATATGCAACCAACCAATCACTACCACCATATGCAACCAACCAATCACTACCACCATATGCAACCAACCAATCACTACCACCATATGCAACCTCTAGAGTTTCATCTCCTCGTAAAAGATCTCGCTCGAGATCACCTCGTAAAAAATCACCTAGAACAAGGTCTCGTACGAGGCACGATTGTGACAACGTTCATCAGAACATTGCACCACGAATCTCATTGGACGAACAGCAACGCCAACGTCTTCTTGCCATGGACGTTTCATCGCAACAACCATTTGCGGCGCAACAATTTGCGCCGCAACAACCATTTGCATCGCAACCATTTGCATCGCAACCATTTGCACCGCAACAATTTGCACCACAACAACAACTTGCACCACAACAACAACTTGCACCACAACAACAACTTGCACCGCAACCTAGGATAACTCATCCTTTTGCCAAGGTCATGTCGTTTACTCGTTCTTTGTTGATGGAGATGTACTTGGTTAACAAAGGTCGCTTCATTGATATAGATTCCACGTGTTGTAGTTCACCTTTTAAATATGGTCACTTTCAACCTCAACAAGTTCAATTCTGTGTCTCGCAAAGAGATGTAGGTAAAACGGAAGAACTCCTTGGTCGACAAGGGAAACACAAGTATGATTCAAAGGTGACTGTAGTGAATTTTCGAGACAGTCGTTGTCACGTTGAAATATTCAATGGTTTGGATCACAAGGTTGATTCCATTGTGTCTCTCAAAGGTCCTCAAGATTTTGTATCTTCCGAGACTCAATTGAGATTGTTTTTACAAAATTGTTTTGATAATTTATCCCCCTATGGAACATTCGTTGGAACCATGCTGAGCGGTGAAGTGATTCATCATTACATGTACAATATACCATGGGATCAACACCAAGCACAAGGTATTCATATCACTCCTTTTCAAACACGTCGTGATGTGGAAGGTATTCCTTATCCTCTGGTATCTATTCAATTTCCATTTTACAAGTGTATAGGCAACAGTGTGATTCCACAAAAGCAATTCATCGAGATCGCAACTGAAGTGGGCTTTGAAATTCAAATATGTGCCCCCTTGATTGAGTTTGTCAAGGCCGCTTCGGAAACCAAAGAATCTATCCGTCTGACACGAGATTTTTTCAAGAACCAAACGGAAACGGATTTATATGCACAGATGAATTCCGACTTGCATAGGTTTTTTATTGCCTTTGTTTTAATCCGACCATCGTCATCGGTGACGTCATCTCATGGTACCGCGTCCAGTCTCTGCTGATACAACACATCTCAACCACTCTGGCTTTGTGTTTCAACCTACGATCGACGATGCTTCTTGCATCTTGCAGTCCTATGTCATCATCAATGGCATCGCCCTTGGAATGGGCCAATGTCCCGAGTCCTCAGTGTGTGTCGCCGTTCACTCCATCGTCACTCTCATCGGCGCTGATCACTGGACAGTCTCATGAGCAGACGTATGAGTTCAATGTTCCCACACTGAACACGGTGTTGAGTGATGATGCCTTTCAAGCGATCATGTGCTATGAATGGCCAGAATATATTACCCCGCATCCCATGAGAGCCATGCCACACATTCAAACATTCCTGAACCACAGGACCAGAATTGGCTTCTACACAACCATGGCTCGAAAAAGGATTGTCAATAGGTACCTAGAGAAGCGCAAGCGGCGCCTGTGGGGTAATCGAATCATCTACCCATCTCGGCAGAAGCAGGTTCGCGAGCGAGAGCGGGAATATGGACGCTTTATCTCCCGGTCAAACAACATGGCAAAAGAAGCACTCTTTTATGTCAAAGAGCATCCTTCAATCTTGGTCAATCGTAGTCAAGCACTTATACTGACAGGCCCCATGCAACGACTACTTGTGCTATAGCAATACATGTCTGCATTTTTCAAAACAACACACATGCGAGAACTAGTTTAGATACCTAGGCTCAGAGCACATTGTAAATGGAACTGAGAATGTGTATGTGTGCTAATAAAAATACATTCAGTTGATTATTTAAGGCAGGGCAGCCAACCAGGCTGAATTATGTATATGTTCATTGCGATGCTGTCTGATTGAAGGCATGACAGTAAGAGACATTGCATGTATGTGTTGCTTGCGGGGCTGTCTGATTAAAGGTAGGACAATGAGAGACATTGAATGTATGTGTTCCTTGCGGTGCTGTCTGATTAAAGGCAGGACAGAAAGATACATCAAATGTATGTGTTCCTGCAGGCGCTGTCTGATTGAAGGCAAGACAATTATACACCTCGAATGTATGTATTTCTTGAGGCGCTGTCTAATTGAAGGCAATGCAGTGAGAGACATTGAATGTATGTATTCCTTCAGGCGCTTTCTGATTGAAGGCATTACAGTAAGAGACACCGAATGTATGTGTTCCCTGCGGGGCTGTCTGATTGAAGGTAGGACAGAAAGATACATCAAATGTATGTGTTCCTTGCGGCGCAGTCTGATTGAATGCAGGACAGGCATACACCTTGAATGTATATGTTCCTTGCGGTGCTGTCTGATTGAAGGCAGGACAGCAATATACTTCGAGTGTGTGTATTCCCGGTGGCCATAGGATGATATTGTTGCCTTTGCACCAATGATTACTTCTCATCACAAGATGATTTACAGGCAGCACTTTACCCGTAGCCGTTTCTATAGGAAAAGATTCCAGGTTGCCACTCGCTTCGAGATTGTGTATACGTCCATAAGTTGGTCCATTTGAAAATTTCCAAAATGTGACATTACGCCACACGATACGCTTTCGTAATGCAGTATGCGACGATCGATTGAGACTCATCATGTGTGCTTGTTCTTTCGTCTCCAAGAACGATGTGATATGCGCGAGAGCATCTGCCGCGATGGTGTTCATGTCTTGCGTGTGTCGGATTTGTGGTTTTGTTGGCGAGAGAGTGTCGTCCTCGAAAGTGTGCTCGATGAGTTAGCAATCGGAACTCACGTAGGAGAATGTCGTCACCGAGTGTTCGGATTCATTTCCCACGACTTGCAAGCAATTCAATGTAAATGTACACAAAGTTTATCACAAACAGTTCTAATTACTCAAATTGATCAAAGTGACTCAGCGGTGTGATTAGACATTGTACGTATATCACGCTAAGACATTCATAAGCCACGATCCCTTTGATTGAAGGCAGGGCAACCAGACACATTGAATGTATGTGTTCCCTGCGGGGCTGTCTGATTGAAGGCAATGCAGTGAGAGACATTGAATGTATGTATTCCTTCAGGCGCTTTCTGATTGAAGCCATTACAGTAAGAGACACTGAATGTATGTGTTCCCTGCGGGGCTGTCTGATTGAAGGAAGGACAGAAAGATACATCAAATGTATGTGTTCCTTCAGGTGCTGTCTGATTGAAGATATAACAGTTAAACACCTCGAATGTATGTGTTCCCTGCGATGCGGTCTGGTTGAATGAATGACAGTAATTTACGATGAATGTATGTGTTCCTTGCGGGGCAGTCTGATTAAAGGCAGGACAACCAGATACCTCAAATGTATGCGTTCCTTGCGGGGCTGTCTGATTAAAGGTAGGACAATGAGACACCTCGAATGTATGTGTTCCTTGCGGTGCTGTCTGATTAAAGGCAGGACAACCAGATACCTCAAATGTATGCGTTCCCTGCGGTGCTGTCTGATTAAAGGGAGGACAATCAGACACCTTGAATATATGAGTTCCTTCAGGTGCTGTCTGATTAAAGGTGGGACAGTTATACACCTCGAGTGTATGTATTGCTGGTGGCCATAGAATGATATTGTTGCTGTCGCACCAATAATTGTTTTGCATCACAAGATGCCTTACAGGCAGCACTTTACCGGTTGTAGTTTCTACAGGAAAGGATTGCAGATCTCCAATCGCCATCAGTTTATGTATACGTCCATAAGTTGGTCCATTTGAGAGGTTCCGACATGTGACATTTCGCCACACGATACGCTTTCGTAATGCTGTATGCGACGATCGATTGAGACTCATCATATGCGTTTGTTCTTTCGTGTCCATGAACGATGTGATATGCGCGAGAGCATCAGCCGCGACGGTGTTCATATCGACGTGAGTGTGTCGGATTTATGGTTCAGTTGGCACAAGAAAGTGTTCTCTCTCGAAAGTATCGAAATGTAAGTTATCAATCGGAACTCATATAGGTCGTCAATAAGTGCGCGGATTGATTTCCGACGACTCGGAAGCATTCCAATGTAAATGTACATGAAGTTTATCAAACAGTTCTAATTACTCAAATTGATCAAAGTAACTCAGCGTTGTAATCAGACATTGTACGTATATCACGCTAAGACATTCATAAGCCACGATCCCTTTGTTTGAAGGCAGGGCAACCAGACACATTGAATGTATGTATTCCTTGCGGCGCTGTCTGATTGAAGGCAGGGCAACCAGAGACATTGAATGTATGTATTCTTTCAGGCGCTGTCTGATTGAAGGTAGGACAGAAAGATACATCAAATATATGTGTTCCTTCAGGTGCTGTCTGATTGAAGGCATGACAGTTAAACACCTCGAATGTATATATTCCTTGCGATGCTGTCTGATTGAAGTTGAGACAGTAGGACACCTTGAATGTATGTGTTCCCTGCGGGGCTGTCTGATTAAAGGCAGGACAATCAGATGCCTGAAATGTATGTATTCCTTGCGGGGCTGTCTGATCAAAGGCAGGACAACCAGATACATCAAATGTATGCGTTCCCTGCGGGGCTGTCTGATTAAAGGCAGGACAATCAGAGACCCTGAATATATGAGTTCCTTCAGGTGCTGTCTGATTGAAGGCACGACAGTGATCGATATTGAGCGTGTGAATTCCCGGTGGCCATAATATGATATTGTTGCTGTTGCACGAATGATTACTTCTCATCACAAGATGCTTTACAGATAGCAATTTACCGGTTGCAGTTTCTATAGGAAAGGGCATATTGCCAAACATCATCAATTTATGTATACGTCCATGAGTCGGCCCATTGGAGGAGTTTAAAAATGTGACATTATGCCACACGATACGCGATCGTAATGCAGTATGCGACGATCGACTGAGACCCATTATCTGCGTTTGTTCGTTCGTTTCCAGGAACGATGTGATATGCGCCAGAGCATCTGCAGCGATGGTGTTCATATCGACGTGAGTGTGTCGGATTTCTGGTTGAGTTGGCGAGAAAGTGTCGCCCTCGAAAGTGTGTTCGATGAGTTAGCAATCGGAACTCATGTAGGTCGTCGTAATGTGTTGGGATTCATTGCCGCCGACTCGGAAGCATTCCAATGTAAATGTACATAAAGTTTACTCAAATTGATCAAAGTAACTCAGCGTTGTAATTAGACATTGTACGTATATCACGCTAAGACATTCATAAGTCACGATCCATTTGATTGAAGGCAGGGCAACCAGACACATTGAATGTATGTGTTCCTTGCGGCGCTGTCTGATTGAAGGCAGGGCAACCAGACACATTGAATGTATGTATTCCTTGCGGCGCTGTCTGATTGAAGGCATCACAGTTATACACCTCGAATGTATGTATTCCTTGTGATGTTGTCTGATTGAAGACATGACAGAGAGACACAATGAATTCATGTGTTCCTTCAGGTGCGGTCTGATTGAATCCATCACAGTTATAAACATCGAATGTATGTATTCCTTGCGGTGCTGATTGATTGAATGCAGGACAGTGAGACACATTGAATGTATGTATTCCTTGCGATGCTGTCTGATTGAATGCATGGCAGAAAGACACATTGAATGTATGCGTTCTTTGTGGCACTGTCTGATTAAAGGAAGGACATTCAGAGACCTTGAATATATGAGTTCCTTCAGGTGCTGTCTGATTGAAGGTAGGACAGAAAGATACATCAAATGTATGCGTACCTTCAGGTGCTGTCTGATTAAAGCCAAAACAGTTATACACCTCGAGTGTATGTATTGCTGGTGGCCATAGAATGATATTGTTGCTGTTCCATGAATGATTGTTATGCATCACAAGATGATTTACAGGCAGAACTTTACCCGTAGCCGTTTCTATAGGAAAGGATTGTACGTTTCCAATCGCCATTAGTTTATGTATACGTCCATAAGTTGGTCCATTTGAGAAGTTCCGACATGTGACATTTTGCCACACGATACGCTTTCGTAATGCTGTATGCGACGATCGATTGAGACTCATCATATGCTTTTGTTCTTTCGTGTCCAGAAACGATGTGATACAAGCGAGAGCATCAGCCGCGATGGTGTTCATATCGACGTGAGTGTGTCGGATTTGTGGTTTAGTTGGCGAGAAAGTGTCGCCCTCGAAAGTGTGTTCGATGAGTTAGCAATCGGAACTCATGTAGATCGTCGTAATGTGTTCGGATTCATTTCCGCCGACTAGGACGTCAATATTCAAAAAAATAAACTAGAAGGCGAACCTGTTGGATTCCAAAAAACTTTGAATCAATTTTGTATTTGAGATCTATTAGTTTGTAACAGCGTGTGCAACTTGTTGCAAAACTCAACTATCCGACAGATTCACAAATGACGGAATGGATTTCTCTCGGATTAGGTTTGGTAAGTCTGGGTGTATTTGGTAATGCTATAAAAAAGAGTATCAAGGAATCGAAACAAACAGAGCCACTATTGCATGCCAATGTGGAGTATACCAAATTCTTGGAACATGATGGAGACCTAAAATACCTTTTACAACGACTTGAAATGTGGAAGATGTACAATCCTGAGATTTTTGATGGGATATTATATCATTGCAATGCATTACTAGGTGTACAATTGTGGTGTGAATCAAAACATTCTGGATATCGAGCGTACGCGGGACGTGCACAAAGACACAATACTTCTATCATTATTGGACTCGATATGCTTCAAAAGTGGATCTGTGAATCTAGTCAAAGTGGTACAACTGCTCATTTTGAAGAATGTAAAAAAGAACTTACAACCAAATGTGGAGATTATATGCACAATATCAGGCTTGTTGTACATGCATAGATTTGCCTTGATGTGATTGAATTCAATTGTCGTGCGTTGAATCAAATATTTCTGAACGCATTGACAATTATTTTTTCATGCTTTCTATGAAGAACAACTCCTCCACAAACCAGCATACTCTATCTCATCGATTCACCATGCCTAAAGTTCCTAAGACTGCTCCCAAGTATCTGGATGCATTTTGGGAGTATGCTGCACAGAACTCGCGTAAACGAGCAGTAACGGATGTGTGTTTGGCTGCTCCTGGTATTGTTGAAAAGCATTGGAATAGTTTCAAGGAGCAGAACGATACGGAGATGGCTGCAAAGCCCAAAAAGGCTAAGAAGGAAGTTGATCCTGTCAAGCAGGCAGAGAAAAAGGCCATGAAACTGCAAGAAGAACTGGCCACTGCAAGCCCGGAAGTGCAACAAGCATTCAATGCTATCCTTCCAGGTATTGTTCATGTCGAAGGTTCTGCTGATGGTGCACGTACAGCCTCGGCAGATGTCAAGGCAAGTGTTCAGACGACCATCAGTAATTTGACCGCCCATTTGGATACTGCCAAACAGACGCTTGAAAATATGCAAAAGGCAAGCCCTCCAGAAGATCTTCCTATGGCACAACCACTCATTCAGACAACTACCAACTTCTTGATGGTTGTTCAGCAAGGAATGCAAGATATTTCCGAATCTTTACAACTTGAAGGGTATATTCCTAGGGTGTCTGGACAAAAACGTCAGCGTGACACAGACGATGAGGGTGATCAGGGAGCCGACGACTCTGGCAAACCCGAAGCCGGCACTGAAGACGACGATGAAGATGAAGAAGACGATGCTCAGGGTGACAACAACGATGAAGTCGAAGACGACAATGGTGCTAAGCCTGCTGCTAAAGTAGAGATGTTTTGATTCAATCAGTGCATACAAATTGAGATATTTCTTATGTGTCGAATTTCTAGTTGAACTGTCATGCGCGCGTCCTCGAAAAGTCCTAACCTCTTTTTTGCGTCTCACATACAACCTTTTGTCGGATAAATTGAATGCTAATTTTCCTATCCATGCGCAAAGTTCAAATTAACCCATTGCATCAATATCTTCCTGACACATTCGAAATCGATTAAATTACACTGCTCTCTGTCCAACATGCCATAGAAACAAGACTATTTATGAACTTCAGACGGGCAAGTCGATGTACTTTGCAAAGGGACCCTTTGCAAAGTACACGTCTCAAGTAGTTCACCAAGAGGTCTGAGCGTCAGTTGGATATTGGACAACAATGCTTCGGGAGAAAGGGTATTGATAGCAGAGATCAGTTGAGGGGTCAGTTTTGGCTCTTGATTATACCAAAATAACAAAGGAATGGTGGTAGGAACATTGGAACAAGATTTGGGCAGAGTCATCGGAAAGTGTATCAGTTTCAAGCAAGTGCGACCGAAATTGCAGATGACAACAAGAGAGAAACGCATGCATCGATTTCCGAATTAATTACTTGATGGTTGTTCAGCAATGAATGCATACAATATGACAATTGGATGCTTTTTTACAGAAATCATTGCTATCCAGTTCCCGTTGTCATACGAGCAGTTTGAGGGCGTCCTCGGATAATGCGTTCCACTGGCCTGCGACCAACATGAAGGCCGCGATCCGATGAATTGAATGCCAGTTTTCCTATCCATGCACATAATTCATGTTTACTCATTGCTTCAATATCTTCTTCAGAGTAGCCTACAAATGTTGCAAGCGTATACAGTTCACCATTTTGCAAAATCAGTTTGAGATAATCTCTCAATTCTTTCAGTGTGTTGTTTCCACTCAAATTCTTACACAATTCAGAGTACGTGTGCTTTTCTTTTGAATTTATTGGCAAGGCGTATCCTTCATACAAATCACCCAATATCATACACATGTCCTTTTTAGACAATCTACTCAGATCGAGTTCCCTGATATCTCCAAAGACAGGGTGTATTGGTTCATGCTGTACTTCAGGGAATGAGATGAATTGTTTCAAAATTTGTCCAAGACCTTGATGTTGTATATCATACTCTTGTTTGCTTTCAGGAATGGTTTCACATATTTCTTCCGCGAGGGATGCAAGAATGGAATGAGTTTCTGACCACTCACTTGTGTCCACTATTGCCTTGTATGAATTACCAAATTTGGATGTCTTGATGGTAATTGGATGAGGAAGATGACTACTCATAATCGTCACAAGTATCAAGAGTATAATGTGATTTGTTACAATATGCAAGTCAAAATAATCCGACTGCTGTATATACAATATATAATTCCGTTTTACATGCTACAATCCATAGCAGCATATCGAGCATCCACCAATTTTGTAATGTATTCAAGAACATCTGTCTTGAGTACATTTGAAATAGGATTACTTGCAAGAGAATATTTTGCCAATATGGGAAAAATTGTAGATGTTACTTGTAATGCAGTTTGAGTTGTATATTGGGTTGGATAAATGTATTTCATGGATACCAATAGGCTTGTTGCAAGGCTACGAACTCCATATTCCATCATGTACTTGATATGAGGGAAATCAATTGTTATGATTTCCTTGTCATGAGTTTGTTCATATGCCAGTTGATCAATCACCATAAACGTAAGAAGCCTCTTTTCATTCCATTCAATCCAAGATAAAGGTTCAGGATTATCTTTGAGCCATATGTTTTTATCAAGACCAACATTCACCGGTGTCACATAGATCTGGGTATTGTTTTCAACGGAATTTCCAGAATTAGCATTCATGTTTATGTTTTGCAGACGGAATTCACAGAGTTGATACCAAACAAGTGTGACCAATTAATTTGGTTCAAGAATTGTTTTTTGACACATTTTATGAAATTCCGTCGATGAGTCTACCTGTAGCGATGTTCTCTCTAGAAAGTGAGTTAGTAATCGGAACTCATGTAGGAGCCTTTTTGGATTGATTTTGCAAGTGATGTCACTTGAATTTCCGAGTTTAATCAAAAAGGAAACATACTTGACATCTTCTGAAACTTCCAATTCATGTAAAGTTTCGGGGTGTCACATTTGTTGGTTTGACAAGGCCAATGCTTTCCGTGGATTACAGCAAATTTCCGAATGCCAAAGTTCGTGGGTTACGTTTTACAATATTGACCAGCAATGAGATTCGGAAATCTTCTGCTTGTCAAGTAAAACATACGACGATATGTGACAAGACCCTTCCTAAGATGTTTGGTCCCAATGATCATCGTATGGGTACGGTCGATCGTCGTATGTTGTGTGGTCTTCCTGAATGTGAACAGAATGTAGACAATTGTTTGGGTCACGATGGTCATATTGAACTTAATTGGCCCATGATCCTTCCTGGATTTATGTTGACTGTTCCTAAATTACTTCGCTTGACTTGCTATTGGGAGAGTCATCTGATGTTTGACAAGAAGGATGAAGAAAATGTACAACTTTTGCGTCAAAACGAAGAACAAGATTATGGAAAAAATTTGTTTACACATATTGCAACCGTTGTTAAACCTCACAAGATTTGCCCTATATGCCAAGGACCACAGCCAACCTATATCAAGAATGGTTGTTTGATAGAACGCAAATGGGCACCAGATACCAAATTTGCCAATGACGAAGAAAAGGCAGAAGCACAACGTCCTTTCACTACCAAGACTATTCAAAACATTTTTTCAGCAATTAGTCGTGAAGATTGTGAAAAACTAGGATGGGTAGTTGGTGAAAAGAACCCACTTTACCAACCTGCACACATGCCTATCAAAATCGTAGATTTGGAAGAATCCAAAGAAGATACCAAGAATCCAAAAAAGCGTCTGAATTCTACAGGGCTCGAAGGACCCAAAGGACCCGAAGAAGTCCATGTAGCGACGGCACTGGACTGGGGTACTCATCCATCTTCGATTATCATTGATGTACTTGATGTTCCTCCACCAGTTATTCGTCAGACTGTGCTTTATTCCGAAAGTGGTTCAGCGCGTGGTCAAGATGATCTAACTCATCGAATGCAAGATATTACCAAGGCTAATGATAAGTTGGCCATCCAAGTTGAAAAGGAGACCAATGCGGGAACATTGGAAACTCAAGGTCCATCAGAAGAACTTTTGGATCTTGCATTAACGGTACAATCTTGGATTGCAATTCATATGAATAATGATAGTTGTGCCATGAAAGTTGCATCATCACAACGAGTTCTTCAACAAAAGTCGGTGCGCCAGAGAATTGTTGGAAGTAAGAAGATACACATTTAATTTCATTTGATAGACAAATTGTAAATGTTAGTGCTAACTTTCTTGCTTCTTGTGTGTTTTGTTCAGAAACTGGAAGAATTCGAGGAAATCTCATGGGTCAGAAACAAACAACATAGTGTCATGCATATGTTATAATTCTCATCTTGTGATCTTTTGTTTTTTGGCTAGGTAAACGGTGCGACTTTAGTGCACGAACCGTCGCTGCACCGGACCCTTATCTGAATGCCAATCAGATTGGTATTTCCAAATACTTTGCCAAAACATTGACTTATCCCGAACGAGTTACCAAGAATATCAAACAACAACAATATCTCTTGCAATGCATTAGAAATGGACCTACTCAAGTTAAAGGTGCTAAAACGATTGATTATCCCGATGGGCGTAAAATTCTGATCACAGAATCCAACAAGAGTCATCTTAATATCTATGAAGGTTGTATTGTCGAGAGACATCTCAAGAATGGAGATCTCATCATCTTGAATCGTAATCCATCTTTGCACAAGAAAAGTATCATGGCAGGATTTGTGTTGATCTTTGAAAATGAAGACAAGGTGGTGCGAGTCAATCCTTTATTGTGTAAAGCCTACAATCTGGACTTTGATGGAGACGAGCCCAATTTACATGTTCCACAATCTGAGGAGGCTCGTGCCGAAATGTTGGTTCTGATGAATATTGATCAGCAAGTTATGAATGCCAGCAATGGAAAGCCAATTCTTGGACCTGTTCAAGATCCTGTATTGGCTACTTACGTCATGACCAGAATGGATACTTTCTTGGATAGGGAAACGATCATGAATATGATGATGGAATTACAACGTCCCTTTCGGGATGCTTGGATATTACCTCGTCCGGCTATTATCAAACCTCGACCATTATGGACTGGAAAACAAGTCTTGTCAATTTTGTTACCCAATAATCTCTTTATTTCTAAAAGAACCCGAGACATTGATGTGGACAATGTATTTGATCCCAAGGAGCGAATGGTCAATATCATTGAAGGACAATTATTGACTGGTGCATTGGATGGACCGATGCTGCAGACAATCATTCACTTTATTTGGCGTCTTCATGGAGGTGAATGGTGTACCGCCTTTATGAGTGACCATCAGAGGTACATGAATCGTTGGTTCAAGGCACGTGGATTCAGTGTTGGTATTGATGATAGTAAGGCTTCTGCTAAAACAGAGGCTCGTTTGGACAAGTTATTTGATTATACTTCTCAAAAGATTGCACAACTTCACGATGAAACTCAACGACTGGGGATGACATTACAATCCGCCGAACCAGCCATTTCTAAAGCCCTCAGAAATGTCATCAATATGGCTGGTCAAGTAGCCATGGCTGAAATGGATGATCACAATGCTTACTACTGTCAAGCCGTGAGTAAGTCAAAAGGTAATGCTATCAATATCAGTCAGATCATTGGTGCTAGTGGACAACAGAATGTCAACAATAGTCGCATCTTACCTCCTCGAAAAAATATGCGCAACTTTAGTCATTTTCATAGTGGAGATCAAAGTCCAACCGTCTATGGTTTGGTAGCCAACAGTATCTTTCGTGGAGTGACACCCATTGAATATTGGGCAATGCTTATGGCCGGTCGAGAAGGATTGGTCGATACTGCTGTCAAAACTGCAGAGACTGGTTATATTCAACGACGTTTGGTCAAGTCGGCAGAATCTAATGCAACACATCATGATGGAACTGTACGCAATAACAAGGGTGAAATCATACAACAATCGTACGGTGCAGATGGATGTGATGGAATTTATATGGAACCTTGTACCTTGGAAGTTGCTACAATGACAGATTTGGAGATTATTAAAAGATATCGTTTGGATGTGCTAATCTTATTGGGACCGGACCATCCATTAACCAAGAGCGATGAGTTTGCCTTTTTTGTGTCTGATGAACTCGAGTCATTAAAGAAGATACGAGATGTGATTCGAGCCGCCAAATATTCCTTGGTTGCCATGGAAATTACCACTCAAATATACTTGCCAGTCAACATCAAAAAATATCTAGCCAGTTGGTGTTTTGATATTCGAAATGACCTTACTAGAACAATACCCGAGTTATTGGACACAAAGTTAATTCTATCTGATATCACTTTGCAAATGATCCGTGACGTAAGACTGGCGATACATGAATGTTGTATAGAATTACAAAAGTTGGGACGTGGACAACCATGTACATATCTCATCGCATCCATCAAGTCTGAACTGAGTCTATATACGATTCTAGTCACTCATCACATGACACTCAATGTACTCAAAGGGGTATTGAAGCGAATCCTGCACGAATATACACGTTCGAGAGTTGATGCTGGTGAAATGGTGGGTAGTATTGGAGCCCATTCTATTGGTGAACCTACGATGCAAATGACACTCAATACACATTCTTCCAGTGGAACCGGTTGTCGTACAGTGACTGTTGGAGTTCCTCGTGTCAAGGAGTTGATTGAAGTGGTTAAAAAACCTCGTGCTCCAAGTACAACTGTCTTTCTTAAAGAACCGTTTTCTCAACAAGAAACATTTGTTCAAAAGACTAAAAACATCATACCTGCAACATTTATTGGAGATGTGTTGGTTTCTACTCCACTCATCATCACAGACGCTTATAATACCTTGGTCTGTTCACCACCCGAGGATCAACCATTTGTAGATTTGGCCAATATGTGTCGATCTCAAGAGTCACTCAAGACTGCATCTGGTATGGTGTTACGATTCCAATTTTCACAGTCTATGATGGTTCAACGTGGTTTGATTCCAAGTGACATTGTAATTGCGGTTCGTCAACTGGTGGGTTCCTTGTGTGATATAATTCACAGTGAAGTCAATCATCCTGTTTGGTTCATGCGGATTCGTATTTTGGACATGGAGAAAATGGCTATTCAGTTACAACAAACATTGAAACCAAGCCTGGAACGTACATTGAATCAAGAATTGATGTCTCTATTACAAAGTAATGTATATTTGGGAGGAATTATTAATGTAAGGAGTTGCAGTTGTCGCAAGGTTATTACGGATACCAAGAATGTACTTTCTGTAGCCGAACAAAAGGACCGCAAAGAGCATATCGAACCAAACGTCGACTCCAATTCTGAATGGGTCATTGATACATTGGGAAGTAATTTGCAACAAATTTGGACACTTCCCTATGTAGACTGGCAACGAACAATCTCCAATGATCCACGTGAAATTAATGAATTATTGGGGATGGAAGCAGCCGTTGCAGTGTTGTTTACGGAATTGATTTCAGTCATGAGTTTCGATGGAGGATTCATTCAGGATCGCCATATCCTTCAACAAGTGGATGTTATAACACATCGAGGATGGTTGATGCCCATCAGTCGTTATGGAATCAACAAGGTTGAAACAAGTACATTGATGAAATGTTCCTTTGAGCAGACGATGGAGGAACTAAATTCAGCAGCACTTTTTGGTGGATTTGATCCTATTGTGGGTATTACAGAAAGTATCATGTTTGGTGAACGGCCCAATATGGGAAGCAACTTCAACTTGTCGGTTTACAATAAGCATGGTTCCATTGTACTTCCTTCACCCGACGTGCGCTATAATCCCATGCGTAAATTGGTGATGACTACGACGGGTAGTGAATTACAGACCTTGCTTCCTGGATCAAGAGAATCTCACGAAGTTCCTTATATTGACACGTTGGGCAGAGAAACCAAGTCACAGAGTAAAATTGTAATTACAACAAATAGTATTGCACTTGACGAATTTGGAGAAGATGAACCAGAAGGACAACCATGGACTACTAAACCCGATGCCACTATACCGGTTCCAGATTCACCAATGTATATGCCAGATTCACCTGTTACCCATCCCCCCATGTCACCTTTGTATCAACCAACATCACCGATGTATTGTCCCACTTCACCGATGTATTGTCCCACTTCACCGATGCATGTCGTCTACAGGCCCAGTACACCTGATATCCCACCACCCGCCATCACAAACTCAACTACTTGGACAGGAATTGACATCGCTACTCTTCCAGTCTTTGATGCCAGTAACAGAGAGATGATGCTACCACTGAGTCTCCCACCACCTCTTGTCGTTCTCAATGGACTGCCTCCACAGCCTTTGCTGAATACAAGTGTTCAAAGCATGACTGAATGGGGATATCAAGGAAACAATAATCTTTGGAATATGCAATCTGCATATACTACGAATACACCCAATGATTCTCGTGCATTTGGATCCACGTCTCGTTTCAATACCTCCATAGTTGCAAGTGGAACGACTGTCTTACCACCCATGACTTCAATTATAAAGGGTATACCAATAAACACTGGCAAACGTCGATTTTGTCCAAGTAGTCCCACTTCAATGATTGTACAACCGAGGTCAGAAGATCACGCGCCACAGAAACGATATCGACCCAGTAGTCCAGTACTGTCTGGTTCACAAGGGGCCTTGGATATCGATTCTCTTGTCCAAAATATGACACCAGAACTGAGGAATCTATTGTTGCAAAAGTTACAAAAGTAATCTTGTCAGCACAGCAAAACAAGCATACAACTTATTTTTTTATCAATCTTTTGTAATGACAACTAACATTGATTTTCGTCGTCGTCATGTCTGAATGGACAGACGAGTCGTTTGTTCCTAATGAAGCGTCGTTTGTGTCAATCATATCTGTTGCAAATGAAACATTGTTAAGGATAACAGGGGAAGCCTCTACCGAACCTCAACCATGCACCATAGGAACTTGTCCCAGTTCAACAGGCAAGTGGAAACGATTCGTAGCATCCAAATATCAGAGATATCCTAAAGGTAAAAAACGACCCACATGGGAGACAATTATGACCTTTTTGAAACAATGTGGACACTACCCATATGTCAAGGTATATGCGGATTTTATTGTAAGCAATTCAGACGGTTCATTGACCCACTCTAGTAAAACAATTTTTTATCGTCGACACAACAGAGTATAGTATAATATATGCAGTGTATGCAATGTAATTCTACAACAAGTATCCAATGACAATATTTGAAATATCTGGGATCAAAGATTCGCCAAGCACAGGCAATGTGGCATTGAGTAAATTTCTGATTTGAGCATGTTTAAACACTTGTATCAGACACCCCTGTGTTTGAGACGATGGTTTTACTTGAATAACAGTATCCTCTGATGCAGTATTGGGTTGAAAGAGTATTTTCGATCCGTTTTTGAGTGTAATGACTCGAATGTCATCCGTCCAGGTCGACTCTGGCATTTCAAACCAGCACCAATGATGAACTGTATATTGCATACGCTGTGACGCCTTGTCGTTCTCATCATCATAACACATGACAATTCCAGGAGTGACATGTAATTGAGACACAATCCATCGACCTAGATCATTCGCGTTTTCAGAATGGTTCTGTTGATACCATCCTGGATCATTCAATACTTGGGGGATTATATCGCCGTGAACGGAACGAATCCAATTGTGAGACGATTGGGAAAGTGTACATGGGTCGAAAGGCACTTTCGGAATTTCTGCAACTTCAAAATGGGACATGGGTGGTCAACGCGTGGAATCAGAATGGTAAGTGTGTCCTGCGTCGTAAGCACACATCAACCAAGGCACCTTTTCCGAATCAAAAGGAGGTCATGAGTTCATTTTATTCGGATTCATTGCTGTCACAACCATTTTCTTGGCTTGCTATCGGATCAACGGTGGTGCCAGTATACAAAGATTCCGTGTTTGTGGATAACACGCATACATTAGAAGATATCCGTCGCATTCTGAGACAAACGTGTATCCCAGAATTAGTACATCTTGATATCTGGAGGGATGAATTATTTGCAAATCAAGACCATCGTAGAGCATTCATTCAATCATCAATCGATGAGACGCATGGAATTGGATGTAAAAAAGACGGGCTAGGCAAAGTGATGGGGATTGCATGTGTTGGTGTGAATGGTGCCTATGCATATGGTCCTGGATCGGTCACCATGCAAGTTGACTGTTCACCCGAAGCCATCTCCTTGGTTGAGAAGTATAGAATTCACGTTATGAAAACATTCATTTCCGATCATTTGGAGACATGATACAAGAACAAGGAGTAATCGTTATTCTTTTCATTTGCGCTACTAGAGTCAAATCTATTTCATAATCAACTTTTTTCAATATTCTACATGTCATCGGAAATGCAAAGGAGTGCTTTTGGAGTTGATTCCGATAACAATGCAACTAAATTGTTGTGCAAATTGAACAATAAGGAATATATTGTGTTTTCAGGTGGAGGTGTCAAGGGAAAAGCATACAATGGTGCTTTGATGACATACGATATGATTCTCAAGATTTGTGGAAACACTCAAGGTCTTCAATCATTTAAAGGATTTGCAGGTTCTTCAGCAGGTTCTCTTTGGGCCATGTTGTTGGCTATGAATCTAACAACCGATGAAATATTTGATATTACCATGTCTCAAGATACGGCCTTTATATATCAACATCTTAATGTACTTCAATTTCCCAAACAGTTTGGATTGATCTCCAATGTTGTTCTTGTGAAACCATTTGAAGACATATTGTCATCAAAAGGATTTGCACCTGGTATCACTTTGAAACAATTGTATGCATTGACGAAAAAAGAACTTGAAATTTGTGTAACATGTGTTAATTTGGGCGTTCATGAAATGTGGAATCATCGTACCACACCTGATATGCGAGTTGTGGATGCTATTGTTACCTCTATGACAATTCCTGGATTGTTTTCTCCTACACAAGTGATTGTACGTCCAAATGAAATTCGATCACATGGTCATGTTGGAACACCTACATCCTTCATTCCTCCTCCATGGAAAGGAATTCAAATCATTGAAAAAGAAACTGCAACCAATACTTCGGTAATGAAAATTGGTCCCAGATATTACTGTGATGGTGGATTAACTTACAATATCCCATTTCATGTCTTTGACACAAGTAAATCTATCATATTCAAATTTCAAGAGACGCCAGATTACAAGATCGCATCTTCCAAGGACTATCTTTTTAAACTATTATATGTTCCTATGGCACAAAATGACAAGACCTGTCTGAATACCATTTTGGAAAAGGATCGATGCAACATTATTTCAATCCATACGGGTCAAATCAATATCATGGATATAGCACTTGATGTAATACAAAGTTGTGCATTGGTCAATTATGCAATGTATCAAATGTTGGACTTTTGGAAAACAAGTTGTCAAGAATTCATAAATATGGATGAGAACAAAGCAGAACGTGATCGCAAGTGGTTGGAAATGTTTTGTGCTCTAACAGTAAGGTTACAAGTGCTAATTTCAAAGTTGAACAATACAACCTTGATTCCCAAGACAACGTCACCACGTCGATCCGTTCCTACTGCTACTGCTACTGACCAAACGATTGTAGGTCAAGTGATTGTAGATGCCTTGATTGAACCAATCCCAACAAATAATGAGTCTTCCTCTGTAAGTGCTCCAACTGTGAACGTTGACGCAAAAGTAACAACATTGCAAGAACAAGAGCAACTGCCAACGCAACAAGAATGAGACCTAAGGATTGTCTCCACCAAGGACGACTCACAACCAGATTCGTAACAACACCTTCATCATTACTTGTTGCCTGCGTTGCTTGCGTTGCTTGTTCTCGAATTGAATTCATACTACTTGATACACGATTCATATTTAACTTGTCATATTCCCATTGTTGTTGATCTGGAGGAGGAGGTAACGCGGTCAATGGAAAGGAAGAAGATATATAATTGGGTACAATACTTTGTGACGGTGACTGTTGTGATGGCGCTAGATGTGCAGGTGTTGTAGCATTCTGTAAATATGGGGAGCATGGAACGCCATTGGAAGCAGATGCGTTCCATGCATTATCCAAAAAGTTGTACATTTTGTCAATGCGTTTACTAGACAAAACAAAAAGTTGCACCAACGGCAAAATTGAAGTTGAAAATAGTTGGTGTTTACTCTGCTATTACATTGCACAAGAAATAGCATTTTTATTGATTTTATTCACAATGGTCGGTTGATCTCTGGTCTACCTAGCCATTTGACCACCTCCCATTGCTTTCATAAACATATCAAGACCTCCATTGGGGACAGCCTTGTCATTTTCTTCCTGTGGAGGTTCAGGCATCTCCATATTTATATCGTTATCAGTAGCATCTCCATGTTCGATATCTGAATCAGGTTCCGGTTCGAGTTCGACGGTAGCCTTGCGCCTCTCTTTACCACTACCCTTGAAACGACAACGAAGATCCCAACACACTAGTGATGCAATCAGAATCATCGCAATCTCTAGAAATGGATTCATTGTTGCACGCTTGAGAAAACGCTTGTAGATCTTTTCAATGGGTCCCTGCATCTTTGCCATATTTTCTTGCTTGGTAAAATCATCTGCCCACTCTTCATTGACCTTGAGAATTTTGACCTTTTGATTGAGCATGACAATACCATATGGAACCATCTTGGCAAATTCTGAAATATTGGAAGTCATAGTCACCATATTTTCATTCGAATTGTGACCATCAATTTCAGTCAAGATTTCCGTCAGAGGATCTTGCATACTAAATCCTTCCACACGAGTCAACACTTTACCTTGCAATTTCAACTTTTGCAATTCCAACAAAGCAATCTGCTTTTCTGTTCGAATACGCTCATCGTCTTCATTATACCTATACTGTTGAGGAATACCTTGACCCAGAGGCGACTCTGGAGGTGGTTGTTGACCAGGATACTGAGCAAACTGCTGCTGCTGCTGCTGCTGTTGTTGGTACTGTGTTTGTTGAGGTGAATACGGAGGTTCCTTAGGTAATGAATAGTCACCCGCAACATTGTACGCGGGTCCTCGTGGAGACCCAAACTGTCCTCCAGAACCAGTACCTGAAGCATTGGCAGCCGCAGCCGCAGTTGCTGCTTCAAACATGGAAATAGTAGGAACGTATGGACTTGATGGTGGTAGATGTTGAACAGGCGATTTGGAAATGATACCCAAAGTCATCGATGGTTGATGACCTGGACTCATACCCGTCATCTGCCATTGATTACCAACTTTGACCTGCGGACTGTGTGATTGAGCGACGGCTGCAAGTTGACTCATCACCTGTTGTTCAAACAAACTTGGTATACGATTTTTAGCCGATGTAGCAAGCGTAGCCGATGTGGGTCTAGGGGGTGACTGCATTGTACTACTTTGTTGTTGATGTTGGCGCATAAAATCTTTTTGTTGTTGAATTTGTGATGGTGATAATTGTCGACTGGTAACGGCACCTGGTTGTGGTTCATTGGAAATATGAGGAGTATTGGTAGCCAGATTGGCCATCCACTTGTTATTATGGCCTAGATCCACCTCTTCTTCTTGAATCTGAGCCAATTTTTGACCAGCCGCCTCCTTGTCAGCCATAAACTGCAAGAGGTTTGCTTTGGTTGCTTTACTTGTGTCTGTTACGGCCTTGTTAGACAGAGCCAAAAAGATGGCCATATCTGTATCGGATGGCTGCCCATCGGGAGTTTCGGCAGGTACCGAAGAAAGAGACATTCGGAAAATACCTCGTATTGGCTTGTGTCTATGTCGAGTGTTATTATTATAAAGTCTTGAGAGAAAAGAAATCCAAAAAATAATCAATTGACTAAATCGGAAGTTTTCAAACATGTAATTCCGACTTTGTTTGTGTGCTAATTAACTATTTACTCAACATCTTGTTCATCGTTATCGTCGTTGTCGTCTTGGTTCTCATCATCCTCTTCCTCTTCCTCTTCCTCTTCACCTTCAGCATCACCGTTGACAGAAGGCCTCTTTCTACGAGACTTGAGACTCAACATTTTGACTTCCTGTGAAACAATTCGCTGAGTAGATTTCCACTTGCTCATTTCGTCGATGACTTGTGCCAACAATTGGACCTTGAAAGTATCAGTCCAGATTTTGCTCCAATCAGTATTTTCGACGTTCAAGTCTTGAAGATTTTGCACCTGAGTCACAAGAGCCTGTTTTAAAAAAATATTGATCATCGAATCGACCAAAGGCAACGTAAGAGGTTTGACCTTGTTCGTCGTTGCTACCTTGAGACGGTATGCTTGGTCATCCACAACAATTTTGCGACTGTTGGCATTGTTGGTATCGCCATGTGTCAACAAGAAAGATTTGACCTCCTCACGTTGTTGTTCGTGTTTCTCTTGCACTTCGACTGGAACAATACTCTTTTTTTGAACAGATTTCTTATGTGCCGTACGAGAAGAAATATCCTTGCCAATCTCACGAAACATGACACATTTAGACTCGAGGTCTTTGGTATACATTGATTTCGCTTCAAGTGGATCCATTTTGAAGCCACGCATTTGACTCGTCGATAACTCGGGAATAATTTTCTTGACAGTATGAGTTTCACGAATTTGTTTCTTGATAGCAATCTTGAGAACTTGCAGAGCCCAAGGTTCTTCACAGGTCACATCATCACTGGCAGCGGCCGCAGAAACCTGAGGTCCCGCAGTGACACTATACTCGGATTTGACATCAACAGAGTGCCCATCCTGTGTCTTCTTCTTCTTAAAGACCAACACCAGATCCTCTTTCTCTTCTCCTTTAATACGCTTGTTCCCAACAACCTTGTTCTTTTTTGACAATGTCTTTTGTAATTCTATCATGGCAGAATCAAGAACAGAGGTGTCGATCCGATTGATGGCTGCAGTGACACGTTCAATATTTGGTTGTTGAGCAGCAGATTGTGTACCCAGACGCAGAAACAGAGTTTTGCCTTCAGAATCAGTCAATCCAGTTGGAAGACACTTGATCTTATTGTTTTCCATAAACTCGAGCAATTCAGTCTTCAATTTGGTACGTGTTTCACGCAACTGTTTATCCTCTTGCTTGACTGCTTCTTGAGCCTTGACGTATTCCGGACTTTTGATCACTTGAAGTCTCTTATGTTCCGCTACAGTATATTCCGCAAGTGCAGTAGGGATCGACATGTTGAGTAAAAAGAATACGGAACTTGAAATGCGTGCGCTACGAATGAAATCGAATGCTTTTTTGAAGAAACTGAATTTGGTATACATGTGAATGAATAATTAACAACAACAAATTTAAATCGGAAATACATTTACCCTCTTTTAAAAGGTTGAGTAAGTTCCCGTTGCAGCAGCAGCAAGATCGCGACGGAATGCCGAATCTCCAAATCCGATGTTGGAAGAACAGACAGGAACTGCCGGCTTCGGACGTCCACTGTAATCGGCACCCACCAGACGACTAGGAATCACTGAACGATCATTCATTGCCAGACGAGAACTTCCACTGGCAGTAATATAGTTACTAAATGCCTCCTTAGTAGGTACATGCTTACTCCAATCATCTCCAGCACAAGCCTGTTCAGATCCACTTCGCCACGATGCAGGCATCAATTTATCTAATTGCATAGAATGACGAGCATCCGGAGCAACGTCACGAGTTGCTGACATATGACTGGATCCAAATGAAGAATAAGTCATTCCTGCACCAGTTGCAGCCTCCTGAAAACTCACAATTTCCTTGACTGGACATGCGACTACTGGTTTATGACAAACAGGAGCAATTGGTCCACAGTTGGCTCGAGGAGCATCCTTGTTCAGAGAAGGCTCATATGTAGACCAAGTTGCATTGGTAGCGCCGGTGATGTGCGAATTAGGAGTAGCAACTTGTCCACTTGCAGTAACTGAAGGAAGCATTGTCACATCACCCATCATTGCAGCATCAGTGTGCACATGTTCGGTTTCACCCGAAAGATTTTGTGGTCTCATTTGTCCCGCCTGCATGGTCATCACCGGACCATGTGCAGCAACAACCTTTTTCAAAGCAGCATCTTGCTTCTTCTCATGCTTCACCAACAGGGCAATACCAACAGCACCTCCCACAAGTACAACACCAGCCAGCAACATATTGAATTTCTTGGCCATTTTCTTGATGAAAAACAGAAAAAGATTTGCGTGTTGTTTGGACACAACTCTTGTCTTTCTAGATGGACCGAAATTAAATCAACTTGGACAATTCATTTGATCAAAAGTAATTAAAACTTGAGCATTTTACAAGGAAATAAATTAAATTTCGGACGCGTCGAATTCATGAATTCTTGTTAATAAAGTGTCTTCACCCAATGCACATTTCCAATCTAATCGAGTAATTTCTTCTTCACTACTAAATGAAGTAGGTCCGAGCAACGACCACTGTGTTGAGGGTGCAAGTAAACCCAAGTTCACAAAGACACAACCCAACAGCGCAGAACACCAATATTCCTTGTCATAGTTGCCATCGGGTAAGGATACATCAAAATTTCTTCCAGTCCTGACATAAAAGATCGCATTCAACCAATCCATAATACTAGCAGTATAAGGTTTACCTAGAATATTCTTGTATATGTCACTCAATTTCTTATCAAATTCTGCTCCACGCTCACAATAAACACGCCTGACATACACTTGTGATTTTCCATCATCCCATGCTCGTGCAATGGGTTGGATTTGAACACCAAATTGATTAGGTTGTCCAGTTTGCATATCAGGGGTACCTTCTGAACCAGATTGAAGATAATACAATCCTTTGAGATGTGGATGAATCCAAATAGGATCTTTGAGTACAAAGCCAACATGACTGTACTCACTTCCTTGAACACATTTTATGATACCAGAGTACCACCGAGTACCTCGAAACAACAAGATATCGCCTGTCTGTAAGTCCATGATGACTGTAACGTGAACGCTTTAATATGTAGTTGCAGTCTAAAAATTGTTTAAACATTGCATGATATATTGTATGATTTTTTTATAACTACTTGAGGCTTTCATGCAAGTCAGTTTACTCAAGATTAGAAGGAGTCTCCTCATCTTCCTCTTCCTCTCCAGACTCCTCTTGGTCCGAATGCTCTGTCCTGATCTTCTTTGCATTCGAATCAGAGTCTTGTGTAGGCGCAACTTCCTCACGCGAACGCTTCTTAGTTGCAGCACTAGAAGCAGCGACTTCGGGTTCCTCGGGTGCATCAGCCGGATCTTGTCCCTCAAACTGAGAACGATCGACAGGTTCGGTTGCCATTCCAATGTCAAAGTCACCCATGTTAAAATCACCCACCTTTTTGGATGCAGCAGGAATCAATAGAATCTTCGAGACTGAATAACTGCACCCAAACTCCTTGGGCTGATACCACTGACCCGGACTCTGCTCAACAATAAGAATTCCCTTGGAAAATTTCGTGATATTCTTGGAAGAGCCGAGACTCATCACAGGCTTGCCATTCTGAAGAGACAGCAACATAATCTCGGTTGCAGGACCATCTGGACCACTCTCAACGTTGATCTTGGCACGCCAAGTATTATCATACTTATCACTCTCTTGAATATTACTCTTGAAGTTACCACGAATCTGCTCCTCGGCATTACGCTCAATGAGTGTTTTTTCAAACTTCTTACGAGCAGCCTTTTGATCATCCTCATCCTTGATAGAAGCAATCAAGGCCTTGGCTGCCTTGTCTTCATCGCTGTTGGCATCCTTATACAACTTGTCAACATCCTTTGGATTCATCTCAAACATTTTGGGAAACCACTTACGACCATTCTTCACATTCTGATTGATGTGATTCTCTTCAATCGCTCGAAGATCACCGGTAGCCTTGGCACTTTTGAAGGAACACTGCAGATTCAAACGCTTAGCAATACCTACCTTGGTCTTGTCATAAGGATCACTGACACCAAAAGGAAAGGTGACAACAAAATGGTCATTATTCGACAAAGGCTTACCAAGTGCAGGGTTCAGCCACGCATCAACATGACCAAATTGAAACGAAACAGGCTCAATGGTACCTTCCACCTTGTTGATATAACCCAGCATTCCCGTCTCCTTTTTATTCTTGGCTGGAGCACAGTATGACCACGTATCCATAGTCTTGATCACATCCTCAAGAAGGGGAGCGGCATTGGACTTGGGAGCAGACGACATGATTTCGGAAAGAGAAATATTTTTTCTAGATAAAGAGTGTGATTGCAGAGAGTGAGCAATCCGTTGATTCAGTGAGCACTCGAGATTTAAAATCCGACACGTTCACTACTCTCTAATTTGAACGCAACCATATTGATAGAAACTGACCTGATCGAAATCGTTTTGAGTTGTGTTGAGGTGAAACAAAATTATTGAGAGAACAAACCAGTTCAAGAAAATCTATGTGTATGGTTTTCCGATACTGATAACAAGTGGTTTGTAAACATCGGAAATATTTGATACGGAATCTAATTTACAAGTAGACGTCATGAACAACATCAGTTTGGTTAGGAATATCTCCTTGATAATTATATCGTTTTAACATCACCTCCAATAAAAATGGTAATGGATTGACTGTACACTTGGAAGTTTCAATATAAAAGTTGTGAATATCGGTTTCGGTCGCCAATGTCCCCGCTGTTTTCAACTGTTCTGGTTTCAATTTCATCGTTTGCGACAAGACCAACAGTAAAGTAGTCATAAGTGATTGAAATTGTTCATTTTTCACATGAATGAAATGCTTGTAAAACGAGAGTATAGACAGCATAATCTGATAATAGTCTGTGTAGATGTTGTTTGTTGACATCAAGGAATCGATATTGGTATAAAGTAATGCAGCAACACTCGCCACAAAATCCGTCTTTGAATTAGGGACACAGAGACTTGTGAATCCGAAATCCATTGGGTAGATAATCCGTTTGAATGTCGGAATCTTAAGAACTACACTCTCTTGTGCACTATTTAAACCTGAACGATGCACGCGAATGTAAACATCTGAGATGGTATCACTCTTCAAATACATCATATTGTCAATTTTGGAGTCATTCTGACACATTGTCCCTAAAACTTTATACTGTGGTAATGTCTTGAACATAATCTGTGCAAACATACCCCATAAGACTTGACCATAAATGTCGAGAACTCGCGCGGGTGTCGTTGTTAAGGATTGTTGGATCGTGACAAAGTAATTCCAAACGGACTCATGAAATTTTGACATGAAGATTACAACATAACGATTTTTCCATCTCTTGAGCCACTTGGTCATATTGAAATCTGTAGATTCCGACAATCTTTCATCAACATCTTTTGGGTGGAGATAATCGGAAATGTCTACATTGATATGGCCCCAAAACAGACTCTTGGACAATTGATTCAATACAATTGTTTCAAGCCAAGGATGCAACATATACTTGGTTGTTTTTTTCAAATCGTTGATAGTGGATGATATATTTGATTGAAATTTGTAGAGCGCTTCTAAATGTTCGCCAAACGGAATGATCTTGATAACACCAATTTGTGGTTGTACATTCGGATGTTTCACGACAACTTCATATGCAACCCCATTTTTGTAACATCGGGTTACTTGAACGGTATCAGGAACAAGATCATATGGGAGTTTACTTGATGCTATCTTGATGCTATCACTGTTACGACAAACATTGACGATGAATTTATTTAGACGTTGATATTTGGTTGCAAATAAAGTTTGTAACCATTCTTCGTGAATGTGCAAATTTGTCCAAGTAATGTCCCACAATGAACTCAAAACATTGCCATCTTTATCAAGGGGATATGCAAATTTATAGTCAGGAATACCCAGAGTTGTACATGCACGAGGCGTTATTTCTGCCATGTTGTTTTTTTGCTACTGATTTATTTAATCTATTATTATGAAACAAAACTGAATATTTTAGTTACACATAAACCATAAGAAAGAAATCTCTTTTTACTTGGAAATTTTCTTTGATTGATGTCGCGAGATCTTGGATTTGGATATGTGTTTGGAACTTCAAGGGTGGGGCCTATTGGACCGACGGGACCTCCTGGAACCGGAGGAGGCGAATCATTTCCTGGACCCGTTGGCCCTACAGGTGCCTCTGGACCGACGGGCCCTGCTGGAAGCGATAGTACTATTGCAGGTCCGGCCGGTGCGACTGGATCAAGCGGATCCGATAGTATTGTCGCTGGTCCAACTGGAGCAAGCGGATCCGATAGTACTGTCGCTGGTCCAACTGGAGCAAGCGGAGAGACTGGTGCAGCGAGTACTATAGAAGGTCCGGCTGGTGCTACTGGTGCAAGTGGAGCAGATAGTACTGTTGCTGGTCCGACTGGCTCGATTGGACAGACTGGAGCAGATAGCACTGTGGCAGGTCCGGCAGGCCCGGCTGGTGCAAGTGGAGCAGATAGCACAATGGCGGGTCCGGCAGGTCCGACTGGGGCAAGCGGAGCAGATAGCACTGTGGCGGGTTCGGCAGGTCCGACTGGGGCAAGCGGAGCAGATAGCACTGTGGCGGGTCCGGCAGGCCCGACTGGAGCAAGCGGAGCAGATAGCACTATGACAGGCCCGACTGGAGCAGATAGCACAGTGACTGGTCCACAAGGTCCAGCAGGACCATTGGGAGGTCCAACGGGACCAACGGGCTTACAGGGACCTGGCGGAGCGGCAGGTGGTCCAACTGGTTCTCCTGGTGCAGATAGCACTGTAACAGGTCCAACGGGCGCTGTTGGTCCAACGGGTTCAGAAAGTACTATCACTGGTCCAACTGGGGCAGCAAGTAACGCCGTCGGTCCCACTGGAGCCGATAGTACTGTCGTTGGTCCTACTGGATCAACTGGTGCTACCGGGGCAGCAAGTAATGTAATTGGTCCTACGGGTGCCGCTGGTGCAGACAGTACGGTAATTGGTCCTACGGGAGCGACTGGACAAGCAAGTACTGTGATTGGTCCTACGGGAGCAACTGGCTCGATTGGTCAGACTGGAGCAGTAAGTACTGTGATTGGCCCTACAGGAGCAACCGGTGCGGCAAGTACTGTCGCTGGTCCTACGGGAGCAACTGGCTCGATTGGTCAGACCGGCGCGGCAAGTACTGTGATTGGTCCTACGGGAGCAACTGGCTCGATTGGTCAGACTGGTGCAGCAAGTACTGTGATTGGCCCTACGGGAGCGACCGGTGCGGCAAGTACTGTCGCTGGTCCTACGGGAGCAACTGGCTCGATTGGTCAGACCGGTGCGGCAAGTACTGTCGCTGGTCCTACGGGAGCAACTGGCTCGATTGGTCAGACTGGTGCAGCAAGTAC
>Ga0326733_1000041_pt1 | contig 57397 bp, 47 predicted proteins | sample 14_GP2_308_FD_207946 | JGI IMG/M metagenome (GOLD analysis project Ga0326733, IMG submission 207946) | Glacier ice microbial communities from Ngari, Tibet, China - 14_GP2_30.8 | ecosystem: Environmental > Aquatic > Freshwater > Ice > Glacier | place: China: Ngari, Tibet | collected 2018-07-17
AAAAAGACCGCCAATTGCTGAATACCATGCCTCGCAGCCGGCATTCAGGCCAGCTGCGCCGAAGGCGTCACCGCTAAGGCCGATCGTCACATGCGCCGGAATCATGGCGCGTAGTCGGCTAACGCGTGCACTGGCGACCTCCACTGGCACACCAGGAATTTTGATCGATGCCACATTGGGAAGCTGCGCAATTTGGCTATGCAAGTTGTCGCTGAACGCAAAATGCGTCGTGCCAGGGTTGTCGTACTCGACCAACGGCACAGATAAGGAGCGAGTCACTGTTTCCTAGAGAGTGAACACCTCATTATTTGACAGCTTTTGGTACGACATTGGTGCGAGCAAGACACCGCAAGCACCTGCTTTTTGCGCTTTATCTGCCAGGGCTAATACATCACGGGTGCGCAAAGCGCCAATGCCGATGAAAACAGGCACGTTGCCGGCTTGTTGAACCGTGAGCTGCGTAATGCGCACCCGTTCGGCATGAGTTAAATAAGCATAGTTGCCTGTTGAACCGAGGGCGCAGATGGAATCTACGCCGGCAACAACTAGTCGTTCGATTAGCCGGATAAAAGCGGGTTGTCAATCACCCTTTCGCTCATTGGGGTCAATGGGAAAGCGCTCAGACCAGAAAACATGTTTTATTTCTCCAAGCTTCTGCAGGATCGCGCTTTTTCACACGCTTGGCGCAGGTCACGCAGTATTGCACCAGCATCGGTCTCAATTGCTTTGGTAACAGCGTCGATATTTATGTTCTTGAGGTTCATGGCACACTGCTTTTCCGATTACTCTGCGCTAAAAAAACTTTGAGTTGCAAAAGGTGGCAAAAAGAATCAAAATAAAACTTTTTTACAGGGACTCTTAAATGGCCACCGCTTTAAAGCTATCCGACGAGTTAGTTGAAATGGCGAAGCCACATGCCGCTGCCGAACATCGCTCCGTGCCGAAGCAAATTGAATATTGGGCGCGGCTTGGCAAAGCCGTTGATGATAATCCTGAGCTTCCGCTGCAGTTCATCAAAGATATCTTATTGGCAAACCAGGAAGCAAAAGCAGGATTGCTTGCACCGTATCAGTTTGGACTGTGACAGTGCCAGTAATTCTTGTCACGCCGACCTTCGCGAAGGCAATCAAGAGGTTGCACGCAAAAGACAAACTCCTTCATGACAAAGCGGTGGAGGCGATTACAGCTAATCCTTTGACCGGCGAAGAAAAGAAAGGCGATCTTGCCAAAATATTTGTGCATAAATTTAAGATAAAAAAGCAGGAGATTCTGCTCGCCTATCAGCTTCAGCCCAGTAAGTCCAAGCCTGTTTCGATTCTACTTCTTAGCATTGGATCGCATGAAAATTTTTATGCCGAGCTAAAGCGAATGGATTAACGTCCGCTTTGGGTGTAGGCAAACAATGCGATGGGCCTTCTTGGCTGTGCTTTTAAGAAGCCCAGCGGGCTTATGCAGACTTGAGCAAAGTTTCAATATCGCCTGTGATGTCTTCCGGCTTGGTAGTGGGCGCGTAACGGCTATGGACGGTGCCATCCTGCTTGACCAGGAATTTAGTGAAATTCCATTTGATGGCTTGGGTGCCCATCACGCCTGGGGCTTCTTGTTTTAAATACTTGAACAATGGGTCGGCGTTGTCGCCGTTGACCTCAACTTTGTCGAACATGGGGAAGCTGACGCCATAATTTTTCTCGCAAAATGCACCAATTTCATCGGCTCCGCCCGGTTCCTGGGCACCGAACTGGTTGCACGGAAAGCCGAGCACCATAACGCCACGATCCTTGAATTGCTGATACACCGATTCCAGCCCCTTGTATTGAGGCGTAAAGCCACATTGGCTGGCAGTATTGACGATCAGGAGCACGTTGCCGCGGTAAGCGGCTAGATCGACCGTCGCACCGGCTAAGGATTTGTTTTGGAAATCAAACACGGTTGGCATGGTCTAGAAACTCCGTAAAAAAATTATTGTGTGGTCAAACAATGCCGAGATGCTCGTTGCCGCTATTGAGATCGCGGTTCGTTGCATCCTTGCTGCGCAGCTTGATGGCCAGGCGCAGATCATTGATTGAGTCGGCATTGCGCAGGGCGTCTTCGTACGAAATTTTATCTGCTTCGTAGAGATCGAATAATGCCTGATCAAAGGTCTGCATGCCAAGCTCGCGGGATTTTTTCATAATCTCCTTGATTTCGTGTACCTGGCCTTTAAAAATCAGATCGGAAATTAATGGCGAATTGAGTAGCACTTCCACCGCTACACAACGGCCTTTGGTGTCACGCAAAGGGATAAGGCGCTGCGAAATCATCCCTTTCAGATTTAAGGAGAGATCCATCAGTAATTGTTGCCGACGCTCTTCAGGGAAAAAATTGATGATACGGTCCAGGGCTTGGTTCGAGCTATTGGCGTGCAACGTCGCCAGGCACAAGTGGCCAGTTTCGGCAAAAGCGATCGCGTAATCCATGGTTTCCCGATCACGAATCTCTCCAATCTGGATGACGTCTGGCGCTTGGCGAAGTGTGTTACGCAGGGCTGTTCCCCAATCTTCGGTGTCCACGCCAATGTCGCGCTGGGTAACGATGCAGTTGCCGTGTGGGTGAATATATTCCACCGGGTCTTCCACTGTAATGATGTGGCCGTAGCTGTTTTCATTGCGATAGCCAACCATTGCTGCAAGCGTTGTCGACTTGCCGGAGCCGGTGGCACCCACCATGATCACCAGGCCACGTTTGGTCATGGCAACTTCGCGCAAGACCTCCGGTACCCCTAAATCTTCCATCTTTGGAATCTTGGTGGTAATGGTGCGCAACACCATGCCCACTTTTCCTTGCTGCACAAAAGCTGACACCCTGAAACGCCCCAGGTCGCCTGGGCTGATGGCAAAGTTGCACTCTTTTTTGGCCTCGAATTCAGCAGATTGTTTATCGTTCATGATGGCCCGGGTAAGTTCGAGCGTATGCGCAGCGGATAAAGGCTGGTTCGATACCGGTGTGACACGCCCATCTATCTTGAAAGCCGGTGGAAAATCAGTGGTGATGAAGAGGTCGGATCCGTTCTTGCTTACCATCAGGCGTAGCAGGTCGTGCATGAATTTTGTTGCTTGTTCGCGTTCCATTGTCTGTCCTTGAAGGAGCGATGAAAATTGACTTAGCCGGGGAAGTTGTCTGGTGTCTTGGCAGCCGAGCGCGCCGCGCCAAGCGAGATGACATTGCGCCGTACCAGCTCCGTGAGGTTGCTGTCGAGAGTCTGCATGCCCATGTTGCTGCCGGTCTGGATCGCCGAATACATCTGCGCAATCTTTGATTCGCGGATGAGGTTGCGGATGGCCGGCGTGCCGATCATGATTTCATGTGCTGCCACGCGGCCAGAACCGTCTTTGGTTTTTAGCAGAGTTTGTGAAATCACCGCCTGCAACGATTCGGACAACATCGCCCTCACCATTTCTTTTTCATCGCCGGGGAAGACGTCCACAATCCGGTCGATGGTTTTTGCAGCCGAGGAGGTGTGCAGTGTGCCGAATACCAGATGGCCTGTTTCGGCAGCCGATAGCGCCAGGCGAATTGTTTCCAGATCGCGTAATTCACCAACCAGCACTACGTCCGGGTCTTCCCGCAAGGCCGACCGCAGGGCTGCGCTGAAAGAGTGGGTGTGTGGGCCAACTTCGCGCTGGTTGATCAAACATTTTTTTGATTCATGCACGAATTCGATCGGGTCTTCAATCGTCAGGATGTGGCCGTATTCGTTCTCATTGACATGGTTGACCATTGCTGCAAGTGTCGTCGATTTGCCGGAACCAGTCGGGCCGGTTACCAACACTAACCCACGCGGCTTGAGCGAGAGTTCGGCAAAAATCTTGGGCGCGTTAAGGTTTTCCAGGCTCAGAATTTTTGATGGAATGGTACGCAAGACTGCCGCAGCGCCACGATCCTGGTTGAAAGCATTCACGCGAAAACGCGCCAGCCCCGGAATGGCAAAAGAGAAATCGACTTCCAGATGTTCTTCATAGGCCTTGCGCTGACCATCATTCATGATGTCATAAATCATGCCGTGCACATCCTTGTGTTCCAATGGCGGCAGATTGATGCGTCGCACGTCGCCGTGCACGCGTATCATCGGCGGCAAGCCTGAGGAAAGGTGCAGGTCGGAGGCATTGTTCTTGACCGAAAACGACAGTAGTTCGGAGATGTCCATTTAAAATCCTTGGGTTGCTTTGGATAGTGCGAAAGAATGGCCTGTTTGCAAATATGCAAATAGTTGACGCTGATTAACTCTTTTTTGATTATGTCCAGAATTTCTGACAACTTGCAAGATGTGCATGCGCGGATTGCAGCTGCAGCGGCGAAAGTGTCGCGCGATGCGCAGGAAATCCATTTACTTGCCGTGAGCAAGATGTTCGATGCCGCTGCTGTGATGGAAGCGGTGGCAGCCGGGCAGCGTGATTTTGGTGAAAATTATGTGCAGGAAGCAATCGACAAGATCGAACAAGTGCAAAAATTACAAAATTCGCAAACCATGCCAGATCAGGATGGCAATCTGATGTCGCCCCGGCTGAACTGGCACTTCATTGGGCCGGTTCAAAGCAACAAGACCCGCGCCCTGGCAGAACATTTTGATTGGGTGCATTCGGTTGACCGGGAAAAAATTGCCCAGCGCTTGGCCGAGCAACGCCCCGCAAATCTGCCGCCGCTAAATGTCTGCATACAAGTAAACATCGATGGGGAAGAAAGTAAAAGTGGCGTTGCGCCACAAGACGTGGCCGCCCTGGCGCAGACGATCATTCGATTGCCGCGCCTGCGACTGCGGGGTTTGATGGCAATTCCCGAAGCTGCGCAGGGGATGGAACAACAGCGAATTCCGTTTCAGGCGCTACGAGGGTTGCAGATGCAGCTGAAAACGCAGTTGCAGACCGATAGCCAAGCGCTTGATACGCTTTCGATGGGTATGTCGGCCGACTTGGAGGCAGCAATTTTTGAGGGTGCCACGATTGTACGGGTCGGCTCCGCAATTTTCGGGCAGCGCAATAAAGAACACCCCGAGGAACACTGACATGCATTCCACTCCAGCTTCTTCACTCACCATCAGTTTTATCGGTGGTGGCAACATGGCAACGGCATTGATTGGCGGGTTGGCAGGCAAGCTGACCGCTCCTGCCAATCTGCATGTGGTGGAAATTAATGCCCAGGCCCGTGAAAAACTCCACCTGCTGGGTGTGCAAACATCCGCAGCAATCCACGCCGATGTTGCTCAAAGTGACGTCATCGTGATGGCGGTTAAGCCTCAACAAATGCGGGAGGTGGCAGCGCAACTCAAGCCTCATCTGAAAGGCCAGCTTCTCCTATCGATTGCGGCCGGTATTCGTGCCATCGATCTTTCGCAATGGCTGGGCGGATACGGCGCCATTGTTCGTACCATGCCAAATACACCGGCTCTTATCGGTTGCGGCATTACCGGCATGACCGCATTGCCCGCTGTGACCAACCTGCAACGTCAAAACGCTGACGCCATCATGCGCGCGGTGGGCACCACAATCTGGCTTGATGATGAAGCGCTGATCGATCCGGTGACTGCACTCTCCGGTAGTGGGCCTGCCTATGTGTTTTATTTTATTGAGGCAATGCAGCAAGCGGGGGCCAAACTCGGCCTTTCAACAGAGCAGGCCACGGCGTTATCAATTGCAACGTTTTCTGGCGCTGCGCAGCTGGCTGCACAGGCCAAAGAGCCAGTGTCGGTATTGCGGGAGCGGGTCACTTCTCAGGGCGGCACAACGCATGCGGCCCTAATGAGCATGCAGGAAGACAATGTTGCGCAATCCATTATTAGGGCAATCGAGGCTGCCTGTGCCCGCAGCATCGCTTTGGGCAAACAATTTGGCGATGAATCGCACACTGTTGATTAGCGACGTTCGGCCACGACAGCGCCAATAACCAGGCCGATGCAAATGCCGGCAGCAGCGACCCGCCACGGATTTTGCTTCACGAACGCATTGGCACCGTTGACCAACCCTCGCGCTTGCATCAAGATCGATTCTTCTAATGAGGTCAAGCCATGTCTGGCAGCGGGTGTTGGCGTATTAATGCTGAGGCCTAGGCACTCGCGGGCAGCCAAATATTCATTCCAGAGCTGTTGCCCTGCGCCTTTAAACAGATTTTCTCCATCGCGAAGAATGGCCTGGAGGTCATGCATAAAATCGCGGCTGGTCACGGATTTTTGGGAATGAGTGTTCATCGTCGATCCAATCGAGTCTGGCAGTTAAAAATAAAAAATAGTCAAACGCTTGTCAGGCAATAGGACGCAAGGCGTAGTCAATGGCAATGCCACCAAAAATTGCCGCGCCCAACCAGTTATTGTGACGGAATGCGGAAAAACAGCCTGCGGGGTGCCGCACACGAATCAGCCGGTAATGGTGCACAACGCAGCAAGCTGCAATAACAACGCCACCTAGAAACCAGTAACGCAGGCCTGCTTGCCAGCCAACAATGCCAATGATGCTCAAGGCAGCGCTATAGCAGATGGTAATGGCTGCTACATCAGCACGGCCAAAGGTGATGGCCGAAGTACGAATGCCGATTTTCAGATCATCTTCACGATCAACCATGGCATATTCGGTATCGTAAGCGATTGCCCAAAAAACATTTGCCAGCAGCAGCCACCAAGCTACCATTGGCACCGTGTCGGTGGTGGCGGCAAAAGCCATTGGTATGCCAAAGCCGAAAGCAATGCCAAGATAAGCCTGGGGTATAGCAAAAAAACGTTTGAAATAAGGATAACTGACAGCGATTGCAACAGCGGCTACCGACAATTGTTTGGTCAGGATGTTGAGTGGCAAAATCAGCAGGAATGCTGCGAGTGCCAGTACAGCCGCAACTGTCAGTGCCTCCCAGGGTGCTATCAGCCCTGCGGTGACAGGTCGTTGGGCTGTACGCTTTACGTGTCGATCGAACTTGCGGTCTGCAACATCATTGACGGCGCACCCGGCTGAACGCATCAGAATTGTGCCAACGGTAAATAAAGCAACCAGCATTGGGGCTGGCTTGCCTTTCGCAGCGATCCATAATGCCCAAAATGTCGGCCACAGCAACAACAATATGCCAATCGGTTTATCAAGCCGGATCAGGCGCATATACAACACTGCTTTTGCACACCATGCTGAAGGATGTATAGCAGTGCGTTTCATTCGAGGCCATCAGCAAATGTGTCTTTAAGCATTGCCACGCCGGTTAAGCCGCTGGTGCGCACTGCGTTATGCAGTGCTCCGATTGCTGCGCCGCGAGTGAAGCTTTTGCGCCATACGAGCACGACACGTCGCGTTGGTACCGGTTCTGCAAACGGCACATAACGCAAATTACCTTCGCGCGCGTGCATGTCGGGTACCGATGCCGCCGGCAACACGGTAATGCCGATCCCAGAAGCGACCATGTGGCGAATTGTCTCAAGGGAGGAGCCTTCAAAAGTGCGCGAGATGCCGCTTCCACTGTTGGAAAAACGGGCCATTTCCGGGCACACTTCTAATACCTGATCGCGAAAACAGTGGCCGCTGCCGAGTAACAACATCGTTTCTGATTTTAAGTCAGCTGAAGAGATACTTTTACGCGAGGCCCAGGCATGGTGCTTGGGTAGCGCCACCACGAACGGCTCGTCATAGAGCGGTTGTATCTGCAAACCATGCTCCGAAAACGGCAATGCCACGATTGCCGCATCCAGTTCGCCTTGGCGCAGCATCTCCAGCAGGCGCACGGTAAAATTTTCTTGGAGGACTAGAGGCATCTGCGGCACATTTTCGATCATGCCGCGCACCAGCGGTGGAAGCAGGTAGGGCGCAATCGTGTAAATGATGCCTAGCCTGAAAGGGCCTGCCAACGGATCTTTGTTTTGCTTGGCAATTTCCCTGATCGATGCCGTTTGCTCCAACACCCGCTCCGCCTGGGCAACAATCTGCACGCCTAAAGGGGTCATGGAAATCTCCGTGCCGCCGCGCTCGAAAATGACGACCCCTAGCTCCTCTTCAAGTTTGCGAATGGCAACCGAAAGCGTTGGTTGCGCCACAAAACAAGCTTCGGCAGCGTGGCCAAAATGCTTCTCACGTGCAACAGCAACGATATATTTTAGTTCGGTAAGTGTCATGTTGATATCATCGCACAAGGCGCGCAAGGTACCCGCAGCAGGCAAAGTTGGCAGCCCGGTGTCTAGACTTTCAAGAATTCTTCTCTTAGGCCCAGCCATCGCGCCAAGTGCGCCTCCACCGTGGCCGGCTCTTGCTGGAGCAGAGTTTGCGCCAATGTGCGGGCTTGCTCAACAAGCCATTGATCGGTTTCCAAATCCACAAATCGCAACAGCGCCTGCCCGGACTGACGCGCGCCCAGGAATTCACCTGGCCCACGAATCTCTAAATCACGCCGGGCTATTTCGAAGCCGTCCGTGGTTTCGCGCATGGTGCCCAGCCGTTGCTTTGCCACTGCGCCGATCGGGCTTTGATAGAGCAACAGGCATACGCTAGCCGCCGCACCTCGCCCGACGCGGCCACGCAACTGGTGCAGTTGCGACAGCCCAAAACGCTCGGCGTGTTCAATCACCATCAGGGATGCATTCGGCACATCGACGCCAACCTCAATCACGGTCGTGGCAACCAGTACTTGTATCTCCGCACGAGTAAAGGCATCCATCACCGCCTGCTTCTCTGTAGTTTTCAGGCGTCCATGCACCAGGCCTACTTGCAAGTTCGGTAATGCTTCCACCAGCGTCGTGTAGGTATCGGTTGCCGTCTGCAATTGCAGAGCTTCGGATTCCTCAATCAGCGGGCAGACCCAATACACCTGGCGCCCTTCCAATGCAGCTGCATGTACGCGTTCGATCACTTCATCACGGCGCATCTGGTCAATCACCCGCGTGACGATCGGCGTGCGACCCGGTGGCAATTCGTCGATGACCGAAACCTCTAAATCAGCGTAGTAAGTCATTGCCAGGGTGCGCGGAATTGGCGTTGCCGACATCATTAGCTGGTGCGGAACCGTGACAGCACCATCTGTGGCTACCGCGTCAGTCATGCCTTTGTTGCGCAGGGTAAGGCGCTGGCCAACACCGAAACGGTGCTGCTCATCGACAATCACCAGCCCCAGCCGGGCGAAATGCACCGCTTCTTGAATCAGGGCGTGTGTGCCGATCACGAGTTGTGCCTGACCGGATTCGATCATGCCTTGCGCTTCGGTTTTCTCTTTTTTCTTTAGGCTGCCTGTCAGCCAGACGACCTCCACACCCAATGGCGCCATCCAGCCAGCAATTTTCCGAAAATGCTGGTCAGCCAGGATTTCGGTAGGCGCCATCAGCACTGCCTGGAAGCCACTGTCGATCGCCTGCGTCGCAGCCAATGCCGCGACCACAGTCTTGCCGCTGCCGACGTCGCCTTGGAGCAGCCGCTGCATCGGATAAGTCTGCACCAGGTCTGCACGCACTTCATCGAGCACACGCTTCTGGGCCGTCGTCAAACGAAAGGGTAGAGTGGCCAGAAATGCTTTGGATAGCTTGCCGAAGGTCGGCAGGGCAGCTGCGCCTTTGGCCCGCCGTGCTAGCTGCGCGCGTTTAAGTGAGAGTTGCTGGGCCAGCAGCTCATCAAATTTCATGCGGGTCCATGCGGGATGCGAACGCTCGATGAGCGCGGCTTCGTCGATTTCTTGTGGCGGGTTGTGCAGCAACCGTACGGACGCCTCGAAGGGTTGAAGCGCCAACCGGTTCAGAATATCCGGCGATAACGTGTCGTGCCATTCAACGCGCTTCATTGCCTCTGTGATCGAGCGTCGCAACACGGTTTGTGAAATGCCATCGGTAGCCGGATAAATTGGCGTGAGCACGTTCGGCAGTGGTGCGCCTTCCACCACAATTTTATAAGCGGGATGCACGATCTCAGCGCCAAAAAATCCTTGCCTGACTTCACCGCGCGCGCGCACCCGCACACCCTCGGCAAACTGCTTGGTCTGGCTACCGTAGAAATTCAGGAAGCGCATCACCAACGGTCCTGAATCGTCCACAATCGTCACCACCAGCTGGCGGCGCGGCCTAAACTGCACCGTGCATTGGGTGACGATGCCTTCCACCTGAGCCGGCCTGCCGAACATGAAGCCCGCTTCAGCGATGCTCACAATCCGGGTTTCGTCTTCATAACGCAGCGGCAGGTGCAACACCAGATCCATGTCCGAGCGCAAGCCCAGGCGCTGAAGCTTTGCGGCCAGCTTCTCCGCAGGAGTGCTGGCGTTTGCAGTGCTGCTGCTACCGCCACCGCGCTTTGCAGGCGATGCGCGTTTGGTTGCCGCAACAGGATTAACGGAGGATGCCATGGGTAATTGCAGCAAGGTAAAATACGGCGCTATCGCCTCAGGCACCATCATAATGCGTCCTGCGCTTGCGCATGCAGCAAATCTCACCCTCACACACCCTTCATGTACACGCTTGCCGATTTTAATTTTGAATTACCGCAGGAACTGATTGCGCAAACACCTTTGCCCGAACGGAGTGCCTCGCGCCTTTTGGAGGTGAGCGGCGATCAATTGATCAACCGTGTTTTCACCGATTTGATCGATCTGCTCGCACCAGGTGCCTTGCTGGTGTTTAATGACACCCAGGTGATCAAAGCGCGTTTTTTCGGTGCCAAGCAGAGTGGCGGCAAGGTGGAAGTGTTGATCGAACGGGTACTTGACACGCACACCGTATTGGCACAAGTGCGCGCCTCAAAATCGCCTGCCGCCGGCACGCAGTTGCGTCTGGCCGATGCATTTGATGTTGAGGTGGGTGAGCGTGTGGGCGAGTTTTTTACGCTGAAATTTTTGGGTGACGTGTTTGAGCTGATCGAGGCACATGGCCGCCTGCCTTTACCGCCGTATATCAATCATGCCGCCGAGGCATTCGACGAGGCGCGCTATCAAACCGTGTATGCAAAAACGCCGGGAGCCGTTGCCGCACCCACTGCCGGCCTGCATTTCGATACGGCGTTGCTTGAACGGCTTTCTGCAAAGGGTGTGCGTAGTGCGTTTGTGACGTTGCATGTGGGCGCAGGCACCTTCCAGCCAGTGCGCTCCCACGATTTGAGTGCGCATGAGATGCATAGCGAGTGGTACACGATACCCGAGGCTACTGTGGAAGCGGTGCGCACTGCGCGGGCCGGTGGCCATGCAATTGTCGCGGTCGGCACGACCAGCCTGCGGGCTCTGGAATCAGCATCTCAGCATGGATCGTTGGTAGCGGGAAGCGCTGACACGCGCCTTTTCATCACACCAGGGTACCGTTTTCGGCTGGTGACGCAGCTGGTGACAAATTTTCATTTGCCGCAGTCGACGTTGTTGATGCTGGTATCGGCTTTTGCCGGGTACGAGCCAATTAAAGCCGCTTACTCCCATGCGATTGCTCAACGTTATCGATTTTTTAGTTATGGCGATGCGATGTTTTTGAGAAAGCAACGAGATGCTTGATTTCACGCTTTTAAAAACGGACGTTAGCTCAGCTGCCCGACGTGGTCGCTTGCGAGTGCAGCACGGCACAATCGAAACGCCGATCTTTATGCCAGTGGGCACCTACGGCACAGTCAAAGCCATGTCGCCGCTCGAATTGCATGAGATTGATGCACAAATTATTCTGGGGAATACCTTTCACTTATGGCTGCGCCCTGGAACAGATATTCTCAATAAATTTGGTGGGTTACACCAGTTTATGGGATGGGACGGTCCAATCCTTACCGACTCTGGCGGCTTCCAGGTATTTTCATTAGGCGCGATGCGTAAAATTGCCGAAGAGGGCGTAAAGTTTTCTTCACCAATTAATGGCGACAAACTTTTTCTTTCGCCTGAAATTTCAATGCAGATTCAGCGTGCATTGAATTCTGACATCGTGATGCAGTTTGACGAATGCACGCCTTACGAAATAGACGGGCGCCCAGCGACACGCGACGAAGCTGAGCGATCAATGCGAATGTCGCTACGGTGGGGCCAGCGTTCAAAAAACGAATTTACGGAAGGCGGCAACCCTAATGCGCTGTTTGGCATTGTTCAGGGTGGCATGTTCGAGGACCTGCGTGATGAATCGTTAGCTAGTTTAGAAAGCATTGGGTTCGACGGCATTGCCATTGGCGGCTTATCAGTAGGCGAGCCTAAAGAAGATATGCTGCGCATCCTTGCCCATGTGGGCCCGAAGCTTCCGCCTCATAAGCCACATTACCTAATGGGTGTGGGCACGCCCGAGGATTTAGTTGCGGGCGTGGCGAGTGGCATTGATATGTTTGATTGTGTTATGCCAACCCGCAATGCCCGCAACGGCTGGTTGTTCACCCGATTTGGCGATTTGAAATTAAAAAACGCTCGCCATAAGGATGACATGCAACCGCTGGATGCAACATGTGGTTGCTACGCCTGCAAGAACTTTTCACGTGCGTATTTGCATCATTTACAACGCGCCGGCGAGATTCTTGGGGCGCGGCTCAATACAATTCACAACCTCTACTACTACTTGCAACTCATGCGAGAAATGCGCGAGGCGCTTGATGCGGAAGCTTTTCCAGCGTTTGTGCAAAAATTTCACTTTGACCGAGGGCGCGGTGTTTGAAAATTTTGTTTCATCATGCCAAAGCGTTCATCAAGATGGCGTAAATAGCTTAAATAATGCTTTAAATGGGGCTTTAGCCAGTGCTTTTCTCTTGGCCCACCTTGCTTCGCGGATCAATTGTGAACTTTCAGACCAATAGCGACTATCAGGAAGCATATCTAATGCAGTTTTGGCGTTGTAGTCTCTTTTATCTATATTGATGCCGAGTTTAATCAACTCACGTACCATCTCGGCCTTCTCATGACGGGCCGCCCAATGTAATACAGTTTGCCCACTTGAATTTCTGATACCTATTCTCATACCAGCTCTGCAAAGTTCGCGCACCGCTTCTATGTGCCCGGATCTGACTGCTGCATGCAACATCGGCTCACCACCGCTGGTTTCAATATTGATTGCTACACCTGCATTCAACACTGCGCGCATCGCATCGACGTTCCCGTTGATCGTTGCTAAATGCAACGTCATTTGACGAAGTGTGTGTTGGTTATTAGTAGTTTCAACCGTGTTAAGCAGGAGGCGCACCACGTCACCATTCCCGCACTGAGCTGCTCGACACAGCGCGCTACGGCCATATGCATTTTCGATATGTTTATCCGCACCGGCTTTAAGCAAGTCGTTTAACATCGCCGCATTGCCTTGCCGAATCGCTAAATCCAGATGCAATTCGACCTCAGGCGACTGGGTTCTGTCGTAGGCATTTGTTCCTGCGCCAGCTTCAAGAAGCCCGCGTACCACACCGGCATGACCGTGCTGAGCAGTTTGATATAGCGTGGTGTGAACATCTTGGTTTTCGACATTTGCGTCTGATTTGACTTCTTGCAAAGCGCCCAACATCTCTGCATGACCATGCTCAATTGCTAAATCCAGTGCAGTATTATTACTGGTGTTGTGTTCATCGATGTTGGCGCCGGCATCAAGTAGCGTGCCTATTAGATTTGCGTGCCCGTTTTTAGCGGCGAGGTGTAAAGAGGTTTCACCGTTTTTATTTTTAGCATTTACATCTGCACCTGCTTCGAGTAATGCTTGTACAACTTCAACATTTCCGTTTTCTGCGGCGATATTTAATACATCAGAACTACTTAAATTGGTTAAGTCATGTTCCAGTTGTATGGATGACGGAAAATTGGCAGTTTTCGGTTTAAGTAACCAGGCCTCGGAAAGATCGCTGCTTTGCAGAGGGCGTTGCTCTATTTTCTGACCTTTGTAATACTCTTTTCGATAAATCAAATCACCCAGCGCTTTGACTACATAGCCGCTTTGCTTGTCACCGGCAATCGTTGTGCTTTTAAAAGGTTCCAACAGTTTTAGGTCACGCAGATTATGCGCAAGCGCCCGCGTAAGAAGTGTGCGATCTTCTCGCAGCGCATAGCTACCGTCGTCGTTATCTTGAAAAATGTCATGGACATTGATCGGTCCGAATTGATTGTCTAATGTTTTTCTTAGGATTTCAAATTGTTCGGATTTGAAATCATCGCTGGTGAAAGTTGTTTTTGATGGAAAAGTGTTTTTCCAGGCATCGCTATATCGATCACTCAGATGATCTACGAATCTCGACGCCGACATGTGAGTTGTCAGTTCTTCTGCACACCGTGCAACATTGCCAGTGGTATCAACTGTTTCTGGAACAAATGGATCCAGTTTTTCTTCAAGGTGAAGATTTTCTGCCAGACGATTGCGATATCCATTCACATAGTGAATTTCATTGTTAGCGTAACCCCATTCTTTTTTATGGTTTTTCCTGACAAAAGTGAGAATTACTGCTTCGGCGCGCTCTTTATAAGCATGACGTAAAAATGATTCGGTGCCGCCCGTCGCCGCATCAAGGCGATCAGCAATGTCATGCAAATTTGTGATAGTTCCAGGCGCGCATACGTTGGTGTCTTCCGGCAGACGTGCGGTAATATCGTAAATCCGTTGCGGATCAAGCTCGGGGTTTTTGATTGTGGCAAGGATGCGATCAAAATCGTATTTTCCAGGCCCCGCAACAGCGTCGTAAAATGAAGAAAAATAACTCCCGCGAGCGCTTCCCTTCATGATGCGTTCTCGAAAAGTATTGAGCTGCTTAGTCTGATTTTGATGAAAACGCCCACCCTGACGATTTTTTGTCAAAAACGTATCAATGTCTGTAATGCCATCGCTGAACTGTTTTTGGAGCTTTTCCCCGTCTTTAGTTTTGAGAAAATCATTAATCGAGCCATGTCGCTTTTTTTCATACACCACGCGCTCCGGGAGCGGCGAAGTTGTTTTTTCAGGCTGCTCAAAAAATTGTTTGCTCACTGCGAGCGGAGATTGTTTTTTAATATTTGGCATAATTTGGAATTCCGCTTCAAAAACGACTGCGTAGACGTTGGCAAAGTCGCGAATGCACTTAGAGTGCAAGCCAGTTTATCGTGAGCGGTTCAAGTTTTGTGGTCAAGCAGGCGTGGCTACAACAATGATCGCTAAAGGGTTGGCGAGATATTTACAGCAGGTAGGAGAAATTTTCGGCGCTCGCCTATACGATTCACCAAATGCGGCATTTTCATACATGACTATCTAGTCAGCTAAGTGGCATGCGACGCACTCGCATGCATAGAAGCGTGCTAAACCAGAGTCTTGCAACATGCCGCAATTCATCCGAACCGCGGTGACAAAATTTCTAAGGCCCACCATGAAGACTTCCTCATTAGTATTTTTCAGCACCATTATCAGTGCCACCTTCCTGGCCGGTTGTGTGAGTCCCGCAACGGCCCCTTCATCCAATTCGATGAGCACAATGTCGAAATCGAACGGTGATATGACGGCGATGTGCGACATGCATAAAAAAATGATGACAATGTCGCCCCAGGACCGAAAAGCGATGATGGACGAGCATATGAAAGGAATGTCGCCCGAGTTGCACACGCAGCATATGAACAAAATGAAGCAGTGCATGTAATCCACAAGTAATGCATGGCATATGTCCGACAGACCGATCGTTTGGTATCGGTTGTTGCAGAACTTGGGATGATGAATGAACAGCAACGAAGTGCGTCGTCACAATGCAAATGACCAATTAGTTCCGACATCTGAAACATTAGGTGCGCCTGCCGAGAACAAATCATTTACCGACCCGGTATGCGGCATGAAAGTACGCGCAAACCCTGAAAAAACTGTTGATTTTTCAGATGCAACTTACTACTTTTGTAGTGCCGGCTGCGTAACAAAATTTAAAGCCGACCCACAGAAGTATTTGAGTCCGCGACCAACGGAAACTGCAGAAGCCGCCACTGCAGGGGCGATCTTTACCTGCCCCATGCATCCTGAAATTCGACAGCCCCAGCCAGGGAATTGTCCGAAGTGCGGTATGGCTCTGGAGCCGGAAATGCCGAGCCTGGATGATACCGACAACCCGGAGTTGGTCGACTTCAAACGTCGCTTTTGGTGGACGTTGCCTCTTTCTGTTGTCGTGTTCGCACTAGCAATGTTTCGCCATTCATTGTTTGACGGTGGTATCGCCCACCAGAATTGGATTGAGTTTGCATTAAGTACCCCGGTCGTACTGTGGGCCGGCTGGCCTTTCTTTGTGCGTTGGGCGCAATCGCTCGGTAACCGCAGCCCAAACATGTGGACACTAATCGGAACCGGCGTCGGTGCTGCATATGGCTACAGTGTGGTGGCAACCCTGATGCCTGAATTATTCCCGGCAACGTTTGCCGAGCATGGCAATGTGAGCGTGTATTTCGAAGCTGCTGCCGTCATCGTCTCCTTGACGTTACTCGGACAGATTCTTGAGTTGCGGGCCCGATCCCAGACCTCTGCTGCTATTAAATCATTGATGGGCTTGTCACCCAAGACCGCCCGGCGTATCCAGGCCGATGGCACCGAGGAAGATGTGCCGTTGACGCATGTCCACATCGGCGACACGCTGCGAGTAAGACCAGGTGAAAAAGTCCCGGTCGACGGCATCGTGCTTGAAGGTGAGAGCGCGGTGGATGAATCGATGCTGACCGGTGAACCTTTGCCAGTTACGAAGCGTGTGCAAGATAAGGTTATTGGTGCCACGGTCAACGCCAGCGGTAGCTTGGTCATCCGTGCCGACAAAATCGGCTCACAGACGATGCTTTCCCAAATCGTTCAGATGGTCGCCCAGGCGCAGCGTTCAAGGGCGCCGATGCAGCATCTTGCCGATGTCGTTGCCAGTTATTTCGTCGTCATCGTGGTCAGTATTGCGATTGTTACGCTACTGGTATGGGGATTTTTTGGACCGCAACCCAGCTGGGTGTTTGGATTTGTGAATGCCGTGGCAGTGTTGATTATTGCTTGTCCATGTGCGCTCGGACTGGCTACGCCAATGTCCATTATGGCTGCCACAGGTCGCGCAGCGACGCAGGGTGTGCTGTTTCGTGATGCGGCAGCGATCGAGCGCATGCGTTCGGTTGACACACTCGTTGTAGACAAAACCGGCACATTGACGGAGGGCAGACCAGCCTTTGACCGCGTTGTACCGGCACCAGGATTCAATGCGGATCAGGTATTGCAGATTGCAGCAAGCATTGATCAAGGCAGCGAACATCCTCTTGCAAAAGCGATTGTCGACGAAGCGCGGCGGCACAATATTGCGCTGAGCAAGCCGGAAAGCTTTGAATCTGCCAGCGGGATCGGTGTTCGAGGTCGTGTTGATGGCCGTGCAATCGCACTTGGTAATACTGCGCTGATGGATGCTGAAAAGGTGGATTGGCAGGGCCTTGCTGACGCTGCCGAGACCCTGCGTAGCGAAGGTGCAAGCGTAATGATCCTGGCGGCAGACGGGCAGCTCGTTGGGTTGATCGCGGTGTCAGACCCCATCAAAGCATCAACAGCCGAAGCTTTGGCGGAGCTCAAGGCAGCTGGAATGAACGTCATCATGGCAACCGGTGACGGCCTGACTACGGCTAAATCAGTCGGTGCAAAACTAGGCATTACCGAAATTTATGGCGAGGTGAAGCCGCAAGACAAGTTGGCGCTGGTGGAACGACTACAGAAAGACGGCAAGGTGGTCGCTATGGCGGGCGACGGTATCAACGATGCTCCGGCTTTGGCAAAGGCTGATGTGGGTATCGCCATGGGCACTGGTACCGATGTCGCGATCAACAGCGCACATATCACGTTGGTAAAGGGTGACTTGCGTGCCATTGCACGTGCCCATGAGTTGTCGGTTGAAACGGTGCGCAATATGTACCAAAACCTTGGATTCGCGTTGGTCTACAACGCATTGGGTATTCCATTGGCAGCAGGTGTGCTTTATCCATTTACAGGGCAACTGTTGTCGCCCATGGTTGCTGCGTTGGCGATGAGCCTGAGTTCGGTATCGGTGATTACGAATGCACTGCGGTTACGTCGTGTATCGCCGAAAGCTTCTGTCATCGGTACACCGGTTGTCTGAAAAACCGTTTTGTTCGATGCTGTTTTGCAGAGCGATGCTGGCGTCGCATCAAATACCAACAGCTAGTCGGATTAAAAAACCATTCTTTGCATTTAAAAAGTTTCCAATATAAAATATTACCTTGGGGTAAAGTTGTCTGGGCCGGATGTCGCATTACACGCGCCCAATCCTATTTAATATTGGAAAATTTGATGACATTGATAGCTAAAATTAGTGATTTCAGCATTGGCGCGAAATTATCGATCAGCACTTTTGCCGTGGTAGGTGGCTTAATCCTCAGTTTTGTTGGCGTTTCAGGTTTTCTCACGATTAAGAGCGCAAAGATTGAAGCGTTGACGGAGGTTGCCGGTAAAACATCAATGACCAAGGATATGATTGAAATCGTTGATGTGAATTTGAAGGACGACATCAAGACTTTTGCTAAAATTTTCCGTGCGGAATTTAAGGGAAGTTTTACGCTTGACGCTAGCCGCAGCGCAAGTGTTGGCGCCGCGATCGCGCCAATGCTTATGGCCGAAAATGTCGACCTGAATAACAATTTTACTTACCCCGATCGCTTTTTGGCGTTGTCCGGTATATACGCGACCATCTTAGTCAAAAAGGACGAAGAGTTTATTCGGGTGAGTACATCGCATAAAAAAGAAAACGGTGAACGTCCGGTCGGCACCAGTCTCGATCACGCCAGTCCTGCTTATGCCAATGCACTTGCCGGACAATCTTACGTCGGCGTTGTTCGCCTATTCGGTAAACAATACATGACGCATTACGAGCCGATCAAAGACCAGCAAGGCAAGGTAATTGGCATCTTGTACGTCGGACGCGATTTCAGCGAATCGGTCAAAACATTAAATGACAAGATCCGGTCGATAAAGCTGGGCGAGACAGGCTATTTCACGGTGATCAATGCCAAACAAGGTGCTGATTACGGCAAGGCGGTTGTGCATCCAACCAAGGAAGGCACCAACATGCTTGCGGAGAAAGATGCTAACGGCGTTGAGTACATAAAAAAAATACTCGACCAGAAAAACGGCGATTTTCAATACGTGGTGTCGGACAACGGGGTGCAGCGGGAACGGCTTACATCTTTCACATTTATTCCAGTCTGGAACCTGATAGTAACCGGAGAAGTATTTACCGATGAAGTTACCAAAGCCGTAACTGCACAACGCAACATCTCGGTGCTGTTGGGTTTGTTCACCGCATGTCTGGCGGCCGGCGTTTTGTATCTTCTGATCCGTGCGCTGGTAAGCCGCCCACTTGCCGCAGCGGTAGCAGTGGCAGATCGGGTAGCAAAGGGTGATTTGACCAGTAAGGTCGTTGTCACTTCAAGAGACGAAGCAGGTCAACTGATGCGCTCGCTGCAAGCAATGAACGACAGCTTGGTCAACATTGTTTCGCAAGTGCGGAGCGGCACTGAAAAAATGGCGAATGGCTCGGCAGAAATCGCCTCAGGCAATCTTGATTTATCGTCACGCACCGAGCAACAAGCCGCATCGCTGGAAGAAACTGCTTCATCAATGGAACAACTAACGGCAACTGTGAAACAGAATGCGGACAATGCTCGTCAAGCAAATGAACTTGCAGTATCGGCGTCTAATGTTGCAGTCGTTGGGGGTGAGGTTGTTGCGCAGGTAGTCGACACCATGAAATCGATTAGTGATTCGTCCAAAAAGATTGCGGAAATCATCACGGTAATCGACAGCATTGCTTTTCAAACAAATATTTTGGCACTCAATGCCGCTGTAGAAGCCGCTCGGGCTGGCGAACAGGGGCGTGGCTTCGCTGTTGTAGCCACTGAAGTGCGCAACCTCGCACAGCGCTCGGCAGGCGCGGCAAAAGAAATCAAGGCGTTGATCAACGATTCCGTTGATAAAGTCAGTGCTGGCGGCAAACTGGTTTTTGAAGCAGGCTCAACCATGGCAAAGATTGTCACTAGCGTAAAAAGCGTGACCGACATCATGAGTGAAATCACGACTGCCAGCCGAGAACAGAGTGCCGGTATCGAACAGGTCAATCTTGCCATTAGCCAGATGGATCAGGTTACCCAGCAGAATGCCGCGCTAGTGGAGGAGGCCGCCGCTGCAGCCGAAGCGTTACAAGAGCAAGCAGGCGCATTGGCAAATGTAGTTTCGGTGTTCAAACTTGCGCAAAGCCAGCCTGTCTGAGCCGATTAGCAAGCGATGATCGGCATGAGTGGCCTGATTGCTCAACGCAGCATGAGCAAATACGAACAATCGTAAGCGCGATTTCCCTGCGCCATGCCCCTGGAGGGGGGGTAAATTTACTACCAAAATTTTTAAACTAAGACTTCGCAAGGTGCAACTTGCACCACACAACGGGCAAGGTTTTTGTAGATCTTTATTCGTCGCGCGATGGGCCACCATTCATACAAAAAAATTTGCACGGGCCTCCACATTGCAACCCAACCACCAATGAGCAGGCTTTCTTCCAGTAATCGGGAAAATGTGTTGTCAAGATAAGCTGGCAGAATTTCGGCACCGGACAGGCATAAAGTCAAAAATCCAATTCCGATCAGTAGGGCAACTCGTCCCTCAGTGAGCAAGGCATGCAGTGTGCGTCTTGATCGTACGGCCTTGTATTGGAAATAATGGTGGATCGCTTCGGCAACGAGTATCTCGGGATTGTCTTTTGGCGGATGTTCAATATGAACGATGATGCGAAAGTGGCTATTCGGGGGAAATTCCAAAGCCCAGCTCTCCAGGAATTCTTCCGCATCTTTATCCAGATTGCGGTGCTGAAAAGGCGTAGGATCCATCGAGTTGAACAATTCCGACAGCTTGCCAACCCGTAGAGCAATCTGGTGCACTGGAGGATGACTATTCTTCATGGTTTCTGTCTGTGCACTTTGTTAAAACCGCTCCATACGGAAGGGTCGCGATTGGTGCCAGTTTTAACTGTACCTTGTGAAAGCGCTGCTCCGGTTGAAATGAGCTAACGAGCGCCGTAGCGTGCCAGATAATGTTCCAGGCCTGCATTTTATTGTACGTTTTCGTGTTCATTCAAAATGATTTGAGCTAAAAAATAACGATTTCAACAGATCAACAGATGCAACTGTTTCATCGCTCGTTTGCACGGTGAGGGGAGATATAACGGTAATTTTTACGGTGACCGTTTTGACATGCCTGACTCGTACGGTGGCTTTTTCAGCAGCGAGTTTTTCGAAGTGGGTCGGCACATGAAACGACCGCAGTGGGTTTGGCATCAATGTGCGTCGAACGATTCGTAGGATAGACGATGTAATCTCCAGCTAAATCGATTACCGATTTGCACGGTGGGTCGACTGACTAGCACCTGTCTTTCGAAAACGCCCGATCGTCCAACACAGTTCGGCTTGTTTAAAAATATTGGCTTGTATTTGAATGAACAAAAGACTGCTCGACAAGACAGGATTTACAAATTTCTAATTCATCAGGAAATTGCTTTTATTTATTTCAGAAGGCAATTTTGAAATGCTTCATGTTTTAATTTTCGTAGTCGAAATACCGCACTTTTTATCTGTCGCTTGCGGACATGCTGCCAACGGGAGGGTGGACTTCCAGCAAAACGTTTGAATACAGTGGTGAAATGCGCCTGACTCAGGAATCCAAAATTTAACGCAAGGTCGACGATCGAAGTGTTTGAAGTAATAAGCAACATTTGCGCTTCTTCTACCTTGCGTCGGAGTACGTATTCATGCGGTCTTATCCCTGTCGATGCGCGAAACTGACCGGCAAAATGCATGGGGCTGAAGCCGGCTACTTTTGAGAGTTCGAGAAGCGTCATCGGGTCAGCCAAGTGAGCTTCAATATAAACCACTACTCGTTGCAGCCGCCATAGTTCAAGAGAGGTGATCTTGCTCACGCTAGACAACCGTTTCAATTGTGCCTTTTGCACTCAAAGCGCTAGGGTTTTGTTGCAAAAAGTTATTTTTAGTCAATGCGAATCCTATTATTTTTACGATAATGACTAGCCACAAATACGCTTCTGCATCAGGTTGGGGTCGTGATAGATATGGCAACTACTTCCAGTGTTAGAAATGCCAATGAAATCCCGCGTGCCCTCTCTTTGGCGATAATCAGATACAAACGTTCCTATTTCTTTGTGAAAATTAATATTTTAAAAAACTTATCAAAATTTAACGTGACATTTCGATTTGGTAAGTAACAAACTTGATGAATTTGCATGGAAAATCTCCTGGCGCACCTCGAGCAACAAGTTTTTGCTAATGCCGTGCTGACGTCTGAAGAAGTCGTGGACGCCATGATTGGCGCTTGGGAGTCGTTAGCCGCGCGCTTAGTTCCGGTAATCGGTAACGAGGATTTTCGTTCGCTGCTGGATCGTAGTCTTCATCTGACAAGCATCCAATTCCCTTGGCTGGCTATGGACTTGAGCGTATGGGACCATTCAAGCCGCTTTTCAAGTTTGCGCGATAGTTTCAACTCTCAGCCATCCTCCGAACTCGCCCTTGGAGGACTTGCGTTGCTAACATCGTTTGTCAAAACTTTGGTTGAATTGATAGGTGTGCCACTTGTTAGTAACATCCTGCGCTCAGCGTGGGGAGATCACATTGTTCAGCGTTAGTAACTTGAATCATCCAATGGCATGCAATAGGAATGAACGTGCGCTATCGTGCTTTTTCAAAAGACAAGAAGACAATTTCTGCAGATCATATCTAATTGACATCTTTACAGAAAATCATTGATGACGCTTGATCAAGGTGCCACGCTACCACCATTAAATAACGGAACCGATCGCCGCTTTTCTCGTCCCGCATGGCAGGGCTGGCCATTTAACCTGATCAGCCAGACGTTTTTGATGCAGCAACGCTGGTGGAATGCGGTTGCAACCAATATGGTTGGCGTATTGCCGCAACATCGAAAGCATGTGGAATTCGCCACGCAGCAGGCGCTGGATGCATTCTCTCCGAGCAATTTTATCTGGACTAATCCTGAAGTTTTGGCGCGTACTTTTCAAACTGGAGGTGTCAATCTCTGGTTAGGATTGCAGCACATGGTGGAAGACAGCCAAAAAATTTGGGCCAATGTCATGCCTTCAGGCGATAACACATCCGTTGTCGGGCGCGACGTTGCGATTACACCCGGCCATGTGATTTTTCGTAACGATTTGATAGAGCTGATTCAATATAAGCCGCTGCGGGAAACTACCCATCCTGAACCCGTGCTCATTGTGCCGTCTTGGATCATGAAGTACTACATCCTCGACCTGTCACCAGAAAATTCGCTGATCCGATATCTGCTCGAGCAAGGTTACTCTGTGTTTGTTGTATCGTGGAAAAACCCGACTGCAGCCGACGCAAACCTTGGTTTGGAGGATTACCTCAATTTTGGCGTGATGCAAGCGCTGGATGCAATGGAAGCCATTGCGCTAAAACGAAAAATCCATACGGTTGGCTACTGCCTTGGTGGCACTTTGCTCGCCATTGCCGCAGCAGCGATGGGGCGCGACGATGACCGCCGCCTGGCTTCTGTCTCATTATTAGCCGCCGAAACGGATTTCAGCGAACCTGGTGAGTTGGCGCTGTTTATCGATGACGATCAAATCAGCGCTTTGGAAACCGACATGTCCTTGCGCGGATACCTGGATGACACCCAGATGACGGCCGCGTTTCAAATACTGAATGCACGAGATTTAATCTGGTCGCGTATGGTGAAAGAGTATTTGATGGGCGAGCGCTTGCATGTAAGCGACCTGATGGCGTGGAATGCTGATGGCACCCGGTTGCCTTGTCGCATGCATAGTCAGACCCTGCGCCAGCTATTTTTACATAACGACCTGGCAAATAACCGCTATCTGGTGGCGGGCACACCGGTCAAGCTCACCGATATCGATTGCCCGATTTTTTGTCTTGGGACAGAGCGAGATCAGGTTGCGCCCTGGCGCTCGGTGCACAAGCTGCATCAATTGACGCGTGCCGAAACAACGTTCGTGCTGACGTCGGGAGGGCACAATGTCGGCATCGTCAACCCACCTGGTGTAGAAGGCCGTAGTTATCACATGCTAACGCGTGCGCGCGATGGTTCTTCACTTGCTCCAGACGCGTGGTTAGCTGCTGCCCCGCGATATGAGGGTTCCTGGTGGCCATGCTGGGCCGAGTGGCTACGCAACAAGTCTGGTGAAACGATAAAAAATCTGCCGATGGGCGTGGCATTGGATAAAGCGCCTGGCAAGTACGTATTAATAAAATAATGTAAAGGTGATCGCTATGACTGCATTTCCACCGGCAAAAAGCATCGACCTGAAAGGCAAAAAAGGCTTGGTGATCGGTATTGCCAACGATCAAAGCATTGCCTGGGGTTGTGCAAGCGCCATGCACGCACTCGGTGCCGAAATTGCCGTTACTTACCTCAGTAGTCGGGCTGAGCCATTTGTGCGGCCGCTTGCAGAACAACTGGGTAGTCCATTGATCATGCCGTGCGATGTCGAAGTGCCGGGGGAGCTTGACGCCGTATTCCAGGCAATTCGTCAGCAATGGGGCACGCTTGATTTTGTGCTGCATGCTGTGGCGTTTGCAGCAAAAGACGACCTGCATGGGCGTGTGATCGATTGCCAGGCAAGCGGGTTTGCCCGTGCAATGGATGTGTCGTGCCATTCATTCATCCGAATGGCACGACTCGCCGAACCGCTGATGCAACACGGTGGAACACTGCTTACCACGAGCTATTACGGCGCGCAAAAAGTGGTCGACCAATACAACCTTATGGGTCCGGTGAAAGCTGCTCTCGAAGCAGTTGTGCGCGAACTGGCTGCCGAATTAGGCGCAGCCGGCATTCGTGTGCATGCCTTGTCACCCGGGCCGGTGTTGACCCGTGCAGCGTCTGGCATCGAACATTTTGATCAAATCATGGCGGAAAGCCTGCAGCGCGCTCCGCAACATAAACTTGTGACTATCGAGCAGGTGGGTGCGCTTGCGGCATGGCTGGCCACAGATTGGGCTGACGGCATGTCGGGTAACGTGGTGTTCGTCGATGGTGGGCGCCACGTCATGAGCTAGTCAACCAATAACCGGACATTTTATGCATAACAGTGCGTTGCAAGACATGATTGAAAATCACCCCTTCGATGAAATCCAGGTCGGGGATAGTGCCCACCTGATTCGTACATTGAAGAACGAAGACATTCAGTTGTTCGCTGCAATGTCCGGCGATGTCAACCCTGCCCATGTCGACCCGGAATATGCAAACAGCACCCAGTTTCACGGCATCATCGCACATGGAATGTGGGGTGGGGCGCTGATTTCGACGGTGCTGGGCACCGAATTTCCCGGCCCCGGTACGATCTATCTTGGGCAAAGTCTGCGTTTTTTAAAACCCGTGCATGTCGGCGATACATTGGACGTTCGGGTAACCGTTGCGACCAAAAACCCGAGTAACTTCCAGGTCACATTGGATTGCCACTGCACCGATCAACACGGTGCAGACGTGATCACTGGCAGTGCTCTGGTTCTTGCTCCGACTACCAAGGTTTGCCGGCCTCGCACGGCGCCGATGCAAGTGCGTATGTGGGACACGACCTTGCGCTATCGGCAATTATTGGCACTTGCAACAGGAATGCCACCTATTACTGTTGCAGTCGTTCACCCATGCAGTGAAGAAGCGCTACGGGGCGTGGTTGAAGCCGCCGACCTGAAATTGATTAACGCAATCCTGATTGGGCCAGAAGCAAGGATTCGTACAATTGCCTCCAGTGCAAACCTTGATTTAACCAACCAACGCATTATTGACACGCCACACAGCCACGCTGCGGCTAGCCTCGCAGTGACGATGGCGCGCAATGGAGAAGTCCAGGCGTTGATGAGGGGTAGCTTGCACCTCGACGAAATACTGGCAGAAGTAGGTGATATTCGCACCGGTTTGCGCACTGAGCGCCACCTCAGCCACGTGTCTGTACTAGATGTACCGTCTTATTCAAAATCACTATTAATTAGCGATACGGCAATGAACATTGAGCCTGACTTAGACACAAAGCGCGACATCGTACGAAACGCCATTGACCTGGCGCATGCGATTGGCATTGCTTTGCCAAAGGTCGCAATCCTGGCAGCCGTAGAGGAAATCGACGCCAAGATGCGCTCTACAACCGATGCTGCGGCCCTGTGCAAGATGGTAGACCGTCGGCAAATTTGCGGTGCAATCGTTGATGGCCCATTGGCATTTGGCAACGCGATCTCAGCACAGGCCGCCCGGGAAAAAGGCATTGCTTCACCTGTGGCGGGCGATGCCGACATTCTGATTGCGCCTAATCTTGAAGCTGGCAATATGCTCACCAAACAGTTGCAATATCTGGCTGACGCGCAATTGGCCGGTTTAGTCATGGGCGCACGGGTACCGATTATCGTAGCCAACCGGGCGGACGGTTTGCACGCCCAGGTTGCGTCCTGCGCACTGGCATTGTTGGTAGTTAACGCTAAACGTCTTAATTCAGCACAGGGCATTTAATGAAGTACAAGGATTATTACAAAACACTGGGTATCGAGTCGACCGCAACGATTGACGATATCAAGAAAGCTTACCGGAAGCTCGCGCATCAATATCACCCAGATGTTTCGAAAGACCCGCAAGGCGAAGAAAAATTTAAAGAAGCAGCCGAAGCCTACGCCACGCTAAAAAACACCGAGAAACGACAACAGTACGATAACCTTGGCAAGCCACCTGTGGGCGAAAGTGTTTCCCCACCGCCGGAGTGGCGGCAACGCTACGCTAACGATGCGGCTGCATTCGACGATGTCGACCTTGGCGATTTTTTTAAAGCATTTGGGACAGGCGGGCATAGCGGTCGCAGTGGCAGTGCAGGGAATAGCCAGGCTAATTTTTCTCAAGCTGGCGAGAGTTATGAAATTAAAGTTGCCGTCACTCTGGAAAAAATCTACAGCGGCGGTGAGATGGATGTTGCCGTGGAAGTACCAGAATTTGACGAGCGAGGCTTGCCGCATCGCAAGCTGCGTACCTTCCGTGTCAACATTCCAAAAGGCGCTAGTGAAAGTCAACGATTGCGCCTTGCCGGCAAGGGCGGCCAGGGGCACAACGGCGGCAAGCCCGGCGACCTTTACCTGGTTTTGACAATGGCAGCGCACACGCTTTACCGTGTCGACGGCCTGGATCTTTATTTTGATCTTCCACTGACACCTTGGGAGGCCGCTCTTGGCGCCGCAGTCGAGGTGCCTACCCTAGGCGGAACAGTGGCACTCACTATTAAACCTGGCACGTCTTCCGGGCAGCGTCTACGTCTGGCTAAGCGTGGCCTTCCTTCCAGCAAAGGCGATGCTGGGAATCTGTATGCGGTTGCGCAAATCGTAATACCCGACGAAGTAACGCAATCCGAGCGAGCGCTCTATGAACAACTGGCCGCCGTTTCCGGTTTTAAAGCGCGTGCGCACTTTAAAAGGGACGCAACATGACTATTGAGTTTTCGCAATGGACGTTGCTCGGTGAGCAGGCAGTTTGCTCTGCCGAGCACCTTGCCGATATATCCGGTTTATCGAGCACGGAAATGAATGAGCTTGTCGAATGCGGCGTAATCGTACCCGTCGATATCACCAGCCAGCCGATGTCATTTCACCTGTGCCATGTGGTAACGGCTAACACTGCCCGACGGCTACGGGATGATTTTGAACTTGAACACAATGGCTTGACCCTCGCGATGACACTGATGCGTCGCATGGCCAGCCTGGAAAAAGAGCTTAACGCATTGCGCGTCCGGCTCCAGCATCACAAGTAGCAAGCAGTCAAAAAGCGTCGTCTCACAACGTTCGTTCGAGTAGCATCACATGCGTCATCAATATTGTTTTTACTGTTTGAAGGCTTTTTATGAGTGTGCGCAACCTGGATTATCTTTTTAAACCCGGCTCAGTCGCATTGATCGGCGCATCCAATACATTGCATAGTGTCGGTGCTACGGTTCTACGCAATCTGTCAGATGGGGGATTTTCCGGTGAAATCATGTTGGTCAATCCGAAGTACGACTTGCTTGAAGGCCAACAGGTGTATCCCACTGTAGCTAGCCTGCCGACAACACCCGATCTAGCCATTATTTGCACGCCCCCAAAAACGATTCCGGATATTGTCACAGCGCTGGGTGAACGCGGCACTCGCGCTGCGATTGTCATTACTGCGGGACTCGAGACAGTCAACCACCGCGACGGTGTCAGTATCAAGGATGCCATGTTGGCAGCAGCGCAGCCATATTTACTTCGAATTCTTGGCGCCAACTGCGTCGGGCTGCTAGTGCCTGCAGTAGGGCTGAACGCAAGCTTTGCACATGCCAGCGCCTTACCCGGAAAACTTGCATTTGTATCTCAGTCCGGCGCGCTGGTAACGGGCGTCCTGGACTGGGCCAACTCGCGCGGCATCGGTTTCTCTAAATTCATTTCGCTCGGCAACAGTGCCGACATTGATTTTGGGGATACTTTAAATTATTTAGCCAGCGACCCCGACACGCATGCGATTTTGCTTTATATCGAAAGCATACGGCATGCGCGTAAATTCATGTCGGCGGCACGCGCCGCAGCGCTGTGCAAGCCAGTCATTGTGCTTAAGGCGGGGCGTGCGCCGGAAGGCGCAAAAGCTGCAGCCTCCCACACCGGTGCGCTCGCTGGCGCCGATAAGGTCTACGATGCGGCAATTCGCCGTGCGGGAATGCTACGGGTTTTTTCAACGACAGATCTGTTCGATGCCGTTGAAATGTTGGCACATCTGCGACCGCTGTTAGGCGAGCAACTAACCATCGTCACTAACGGTGGTGGGCCCGGCGTCATGGCGACCGATGCATTGATGGCCGCTCAAGGGAAACTGACCGCGTTATCCACGCACACCATGGAACGGCTTGATTCGCTTCTGCCTGCTAATTGGTCACATGGAAACCCGGTTGACATTATTGGTGACGCACCGGTTGAACGCTACAGGCAATCGATCGAGGCCTTGTTGCAGGATGCGCAAACCGACGCACTGCTCTTCATCCACGCGCCGACCGCAGTGGTCGCCTCGACTAAGATTGCAGAAACGCTGGCGCCAATGCTGCGTGATGCACCGCAGACGACCATTGCGTGCTGGCTTGGCGGCGACGCCGTAGCGCAGGCGCGCAACATTTTTTCGAAGGCGGGAATCCCGACATTTGATACGCCTGAAGATGCAGTGCATGGCTTTATGCAACTTGTCCAGTACCGGCGTAATCAGGCATTGATGATGCAGGCGACGCCTTCTGAGTCACTTGAGTTCACGCCAGACCGCGCGGCGGTTCGGGCAATAGTGCGCGAGGCACTAGCGCAGGGCCGGAGCATGCTGTCGGAGCCAGAATCGAAGACGGTGCTTGCCGCTTATGGGATTCCGGTTGTGGAAACCAGAATCGCAACAACGGTCGAGCAGGCTGTGAGCGCCGCGCAAGAAATCGGCTTTCCCGTTGCGGTCAAAATTCTTTCACCGGAAATTTCCCATAAATCCGATGTTGGAGGCGTCATACTCGATCTTGAAACGCCGGAGGCTGTAAAAACTGCAGCAATTGCGATGCATCGGCGATTCTCTACATTGCGGCCCGAAGTAACGCTTCAGGGATTTGCTGTGCAGGCGATGGCGCGGCGTCCTGGTGCGCACGAGTTGATTATCGGGGTTTCAACAGACCCGGTTTTTGGGCCGGTAATTTTGTTTGGCCAAGGTGGCGTTGCGGTCGAGGTGATGGACGACAACACAATCGGCCTGCCGCCGCTGAACATGGTGCTGGCCCAGGACATGATCTCTCGCACGCGCGTATCAAAGTTGCTTGCAGGCTACCGCAATCGGCCTGCTGCCGACCTCGACGCCGTTTGCCGTATCCTCATCCAGGTATCCTGTTTGATCTCCGATATTCCTGAAATCGTTGAGCTGGACATCAATCCTTTACTCACCGACGAGCACGGTGTCATTGCATTGGATGCTCGTGTGCGGATAGAAAAATCGGAGACGGCGACTGGTCTTGAGCGTCTGGCAATCCTGCCTTATCCGATTGCGTCGGGATTTTTGCCCGAGACTACCTGATCCCATAGTTTGCGTAATTCGCTGGACCACAGGACGACACTGGCCATGGCAGCGCACATCAGCCATTGCCTGGGTTCCAGTGGAACCGTATTAAATGCAACATTAAGGAATCCGAGGTGCACCACTGCAACCTGCAGTGTCAATGACAGCGCCACAGCACCCCACAGCCATGTGTTACTGAACAGGTGACGAAATGCACTGGCGGTATGGGAGCGAGCATTGAAGCAGTTATATAACTGTGCCAGTACCAAGGTAGTAAATCCGGCGGTGCGGGCGTTATCTAATTCCCGCGTACCTTCTATCAATCCCCCAGGTAAATATATATCGATCGTCAGCAAAGTCACGATCGCCATGACCAAGCCGGTTTGGATAACACTCACCCACATTTTTGCGTCGATTATTCGATCTGTTAACAGTCGCGGCTTGCGCGCCATGACATCGTCGGTCTGGGAATCGACACCCATGGCCAGTGCTGGGCCTGAATCGGTCAAAAGATTAATCCAGAGAATTTGCGTTGCCAGCAAAGGCACCGCCAGTGCGCCGGTTGCATCTGTAAGACCAATAATACTGCCCAACACGACACCTAGGAAAACAGTCAATACTTCGCCCATGTTTGACGAAAGCAGGTAGCGCAGGAATTTTCTGATGTTGTCGAAAATACCTCGGCCTGCACGTACTGCTTCGACAATCGTGGCGAAATTATCGTCGGCCAAAATCATCTTGGCAGCCTCTTTTGTCACTTCCGTACCGGTAACGCCCATTGCAATACCAATGTCAGCCGACTTCAGTGCAGGGGCGTCATTGACGCCGTCACCTGTCATCGCGACGATGTTCCCGTCAGCCTGTAGAGCATCGACAATTCGTAATTTATGTTGTGGAGATACCCGTGCATAGACGCAGGTCTTGCGAACTACTGCGGCGAAAGCGGTATCGTCCAGTTCGTCGATTTCGAGCCCCGTCAGCACCAATGCATCGGCTCCGACAATGCCAAGATCGGCCGCAATGCGTACCGCCGTACGCGGATGGTCGCCAGTGATCATGATGACGCGGATTCCGGCACGGTGAGCTTCTCGTATTGCTTCGCCAGCCTCCTCACGGGCCGGGTCGATAATGCCGACTGTGCCTACAAAAATCAGTGCTTGCTCCAATGTTTCCTGTCCTTGCTGGCCTTCATCGGCGGCAAGGGGTCGGTAGGCTACGGCAAGCGTGCGCAGCGCCGCATCGGAAAGAGTGTTAACGTCAGCCAGAATGCGCTCACGGATGTCGTGGTCGAGTTCAATCACGTCGGCGCCAATGCGAACCCGGGTGCATTGCCGAAGCAAAACGTCTGGAGCACCTTTGGTGATGATCACCATCTCATCGCTACGCTCGTGGTCCACCTCGATGGTGGACATCATCTTGCGCTCGGACGTGAATGGAATTTCACTAACCCTTGTGAAGCGCAGTTTGCGCCGCGCAGCAGTACCCAGTTTTTCCTCGGCAACGAGAAATGCGGCCTCCGTTGGGTCGCCGTGAATTGTCCATTCATCATTCCCGGTTTTGTGCAGATCGGCGTTGCTGGCCAAAGAGCCGCCGCTGAGTACGACAATGTTTTCCTTCAGTAATGGGCCGAGCTCTAATGCACCGCCACCCTCTTGCATGACTTGTCCGTGCGGCGTATAGCCGACTCCCGTGACACGGGTTGCACCCGAGAGAGTCATGATGCGCTCAATGGTCATCTCGGAACGGGTCAGCGTGCCCGTTTTATCCGACGCTATAACGGTGGCCGACCCCAAAGTTTCTACAGAAGAAAGTTTTTTGACGATAGCATTGTGCTTTGCCATTTGCCTTACTCCAATGGCAAGTACTGCAGAAAGAATTGCTGGAAGTCCTTCTGGCACTGCTGCTACAGCAAGCGATACACCAAGCAGCAGGACGGCAACGATGTCGTCGGCAGTTCGAATGTCTGAGATGGCGAAAATAGTCCCTACCACCACAATAACGATGACAACAACTGCTATACCCAGCATGCGACCAATCCGGGCAATCTCTTCTTGCAAGGGTGTAGGCTTTTCCTTGGTAGCTTCAAGCATCCCGGCAATCGCCCCCATTTGCGTTGCCATGCCGGTTGCCGTAACCACCGCGCGCGCAGTGCCGGAAACGATTGCGGTGCCCTTGAACACCATGTTGATTTGATCCCCCAGCGCGGTGAGTTCAGCCAGTGTTACGGCATCTTTTGATACTGCTTCGCTTTCGCCCGTGAGCGAAGCTTCTTGCACCCGCAACGACGCCGCCTGGATCAGGCGCGCATCGGCCCCGACCGAGTCACCTTCGCTGAGTACCAGCAAATCGCCACGCACAAGTTGGGTGCTGGGAATGCGTATTATTTGGCCCTCCCGGATGACCGCAGACATGACGGTGGTCATCCGGGCCAACGCCGCCACGGCATTTTCAGCCTTTGCTTCCTGTATGGCGCCCAGGACGCCGTTGGCAAACACGATCAAGCCGATGACGATGGCATCTACAGGCCAGCCTTCTCGCCCCTCGATGAACCAGGCGAAAAGGGAAATTGCCATTGCGGCAAACAACAGATACACCAGCGGATCTTGAAAATGAGAAAGCATCCGTTGCCAGGTAGGCTGCTTCACTGCTGTGCGCAATTCGTTGGCGCCTTCTTCAGATAGCCGTTGGCAAGCGGTGCCTGTAGTTAAGCCGGTTTCGAGGTTTGTTGCAAATGCGGCTGCAACGTCCTCAATCGATTCAACAGAAGGGTGCTTGATCGTATGCATTGTCGCCATCTCTAGTTCCTAACAAGCGGCTGGTAAGTCAGAGCATTCCAGCTTTCCGCCGGACATCAGTAGCATGAAAATCGGGTGCGTGCCCAAATACAGCGGTAATGATGACTAGATTAAAGTGAGGAAAACTGGCTGCAGCCTTCGCTCGATGCCATGCTATCGTTTGCGGGCGAGTTCAGCTGCGTCACAAAGCGCTGCCTCAAAGCCTGGAAGTGGCAAAAAACGGAAAATAAAATGACCACGATAAACACAGGCGGCACGCTTAAAAAAATCCCGCTCGGGATTTGGATGCTTGGTTTCGTGAGCATGCTGATGGATATTTCCTCGGAAATGGTCCACAGCCTACTTCCAATGTTCATGATGGGTACGCTTGGCGCTAGCGCTCTCACAATTGGCTTGATTGAGGGGCTGGCCGAATCCACTGCGTTAATCGTTAAAGTGTTTTCCGGCGCATTAAGCGACTACCTTGGCAAACGTAAGGCGTTAGCGGTGTTTGGCTATGCCCTGGGTGCGCTGACCAAACCACTCTTTGCGATCGCTTCCACCACTGGTATTGTGCTCACGGCCAGGTTGCTGGACCGAGTTGGCAAAGGGGTGCGAGGCGCTCCACGTGATGCCCTGGTCGCAGACCTTGCGCCGCCGCATTTGCGCGGTGCGGCTTTTGGCCTGCGCCAATCCCTCGATACGGTGGGCGCGTTCCTGGGGCCGCTGGTTGCAGTCGGCTTGATGCTGCTGTGGGCCAACGATTTCCGGATGGTATTTTGGGTCGCCGTAATTCCCGGTGTATTGGCCGTTGTTTTGCTTTTGTTCGGCGTACACGAGCCCCAACGACATCAAAGTGAGAAGCGAAAAAATCCTATTCGTCGAGAAAATCTGGCTCGACTAAGTGCTCAGTACTGGTGGGTGGTGGGCATTGGCGCCGTGTGTACATTAGCCAGATTCAGCGAAGCGTTCCTTGTCCTGCGGGCCCAACAGGGTGGTATTCAGATTGCATTGGTGCCGCTGGTGATGGTGGCAATGAATCTGATTTACGCCATGTCGGCGTACCCATTCGGAAAGCTTTCAGATCGCGTGAGCCACACCAAGTTGCTTGCGCTTGGGCTTGTCGTTTTGATCGCCGCCGACCTGGTTTTAGCGACAAGCGACCATTGGGGTGTTGTATTGGCTGGCGTCGCGCTGTGGGGCCTACACATGGGAATTACGCAGGGGTTGTTGGCAACCATGGTGGCCAATACGGCTCCGGCCGACCTACGCGGCACAGCCTATGGCATGTTTAATCTGATGAGTGGCATCGCCATGCTGATTGCGAGCGTTGTAGCCGGCTTGCTTTGGGATCGTTTTGGTGCCTCTTCTACATTTTATGCTGGGGCGGTTTTTTGTGTGATTGCCCTCATCGGGTTATCGAACTATCGTGCCGATATTTCGTCAAGCGAAAGACCTTAGCGAGGAACAAACCATGAAAATACTGGTGGTGGAAGACGAGCAAAAGGCTGGCGAATACCTGCGCAAAGGGCTCACCGAATCCGGCTTCGTGGTTGATTGGGCCAAGACCGGCACCGACGGACTGCATATGGCGCAAGCCCAAGCGTATGACTTGATCGTCTTGGATGTGATGTTGCCGGGCATGGACGGCTGGAGCGTAATCGAGCAATTGCGCAAGACCAGGGAAACACCGGTGCTGTTTTTAACAGCCCGTGACGAACTTGAGGATCGCATCAAAGGGCTCGAACTTGGTGCTGACGACTATTTGATCAAACCGTTCGCGTTTGCCGAGCTTGTTGTGCGCATCCGAACGTTGCTACGCCGGGGGCCGGTGCGGGAAGCCGAACGCTTTGCCATTGGCGATCTGGAAGTCGATGTGCTGAAGCATCGGGTGACCCGCGGCGGCCAGCGCATCGATCTCACAGCCAAAGAATTTACTTTGTTGCATCTACTGGTCAAACGCACCGGCGAAGTGCAGTCCCGGTCGTTCATCGCCTCGCAGGTCTGGGACATGAATTTCGACAGCGATACCAATGTGGTGGATGTCGCAATCAGGCGGCTGCGTGCCAAGATCGACGATGCTCATGCCGCCAAACTGATCCACACGGTTCGCGGCATGGGCTACGTGCTGGAAGCCAGACCATGATGTTGCACAAGCCAACATCGTTGGCAGCACGCCTGGCACTCTGGTTTGCTATTGCTACGTTTTTGACGTTTGCCGTGGTGGGTAGTTATTTATACCGATCGCTGGCCGGCCAGCTGGAGTATCGGGATGATCACGAGCTGCTCGGCAAAATCGAACAGTTCCGTCATATTCTGCTGGAAATGCCCGGCACTCAGGCAATTATCGCCGAGCAATATCGATTTAACGATGCCGCCGCCGGGCACGAAGGTTTGATCGTCATCCTGCGCGCGGCCGACGGCAGTGTATTGCTACGCAATCACAGCGAGGCGACCGGTGCTCCCGATATGCCGATCACGCCTGCCGATGCCGTGCCAGGTCATGAAACATTGCGCGCCTGGACGTTTGCACCGGGGCAGACGGCACGTGCGGTTTCGGCTTGGGCGAAATTGCGCGATTCCTCGCAGCAGGTACAAATCATCGTCGCTCGCACGGCCTCGGCGCGCACTGCGTTGTTGACGATTTATCTGCGCGATATCTTGAGCGCAATTCTTGTCGGCGCTCTGCTGTCGGCATTATTCGGCTTTCTCATTGTGCAGCGCGGCTTGCGCCCGGTGCGTGCCATTGCCGGACAAGCTTCTGCCATCACGGCGCAACGCCTGGAACAGCGCCTTGATGCAACGACTGCGCCATCTGAGCTACAAGCCCTGGTCCAGTCTTTTAATGCCATGCTGGACCGGCTTCAAGAAAGCTTTCAACGACTGTCGCAATTCTCCGCCGATCTGGCGCACGACCTGCGCACCCCGCTTTACAACCTGACCATGCAAACGCAGGTAATGCTGTCGCAGCCACGCTCCAACGACGAATATCAATCCCTGCTTTTGTCTGGGCTGGAAGAATACGAGCGCCTTACACGCATGCTCGAAAGTATGCTGTTTCTCGCAAGGGCCGACAATGCGCATGTGCCTGCCACCCGGGTCACATTAAACGCCGTTAGCGAATTGCAAAAAGTGGCTGATTATTTTGAGGGGGTAGCCGAAGACAGCGGCGTGAAAATTGTTGTGGAGGGGTCGGGCAGCGTCAACGCAGACCCAATGTTGTTTCGGCGGGCGGTCAACAACCTGGTGGCAAACGCCATCCGTTATACCGCTTCAGGCAATGTAATCCGCTTGGAAGCGCATGAAAACCCGACGCAAACATGCATCTGCGTGGTCAACCCGGGTGCAGGCATTGCGCCCGAACATTTGCCTAAGTTATTTGATCGCTTTTATCGGGCCGACGCTGCACGGTCACAGTCGGCAAGTTCCGCAGGGTTGGGTTTGGCAATTGTGCAGTCGATCATGAAGCTGCATGGCGGCAGTGCCGAGGTTGCCAGCGTAGAGAATGGAAACACCAGGTTTTCCCTACTGTTTCCACCGAACATTTCAAAACTGTAATGTTGCTGACATTTTCCTGTTTGAGTTGAACCTTTATGATGGAGTTTGTGGTCATAACTTTTCATGATTTGTGCTTGTTCACTAAAAAGGTAACTACTATGATTTTTCTTAAATCCGCAATACTTGCTAGCCTCTTCGCTTTTACTCTACCCACATTTGCGCAGGCAGTAAATTCCACACCTGCGGCAGCTCCAGCCGTGGCGTCGCCAGCATCCCCCGTCTTAACTGATGCCATGACCACTGGTTCGGTAGTCAAGGTCAACACCGAGCAGCAAAAAGTAACGGTCAAGCACGAAGCTATCAAAAATCTCGATATGCCTGCCATGACGATGGTGTTTCGCATGAAAGATCCTGCCATGCTGACCGCACTCAAGCCGGGCGACAACATCCAGTTCCATGCAGAAAAAATCAACGGCGCCATCACCATTACGCATCTTCAGGCAGCGAAGTGACGTTTGACAGTTGATCAATAACTTTCTAACAGGAGCAAACGTATGCGCCTCAACATAGTGTCGCTGGCAGTGGTGTTGAGTAGCGCGACCGGTGTGGCCGTTGCGCAGCAAGGTGCGCCAGCGCCAACACCTGTCGCCGCTTCAAGCTCGTCGATGTCATATGACTCGGCATTTGCCGACTATCGCCCGATGCGGGAAATAAAAATGGCGCCTACGCTGGAAGCGTGGCGTGCCGCGAACGACACCGTGGCGCGGATCGGTGGGCATGCAGGTGTGTTGAAAGGTGGGCAATCACCCGATGCACAACCGGCAGATGCTGCAAAACCTGCTCCGGCCTCGCTGCAAAATACGCCTGCCGTCCCCAGTGGTAGGCCACCGCCGCATCAAGGACATTGACCATGCCTTGTAGATTGCCCGCCATTGCTGTTACAAGAGTCAAGCCACTGGCAGCCGGCTTAGTGCTACTTACTCTCTCCGGCTGCGCCACATTCTCTAAAGATGGCGGCCTTAATAACGTTTCTTCCCTCGCTCAACAACGCACGGGACAAGCCGTTACCCGTATCGCCCCCAATGCTCAAAATACGGAGGCCGATCCGACGTCGATAGAGTTGCTCGCGCAGCCGTTGACAGCTGATAGCGCCGTACGATTGGCATTTCTCAATAACAAAGCGCTACAAGCATCGCTTGCTCAATTAGGCGTGGCCGAATCCGATCTGGTCCAAGCAGGCCGAATTGGCAACCCGAGCCTCGGTTTTGGCCGTCTGCGGGGCGGTGATGACGTTGAGATCGAACGCAGCGTAATGTTTAATCTAGTTGGGCTGCTGACCATGCCGATCCGCTCTGGCATCGAGCAACGGCGCTTTAAACAGGCAACGCTGCAGACAGCTGCAGCAGCAGTCGAGCTGGCCGCCGACACCAGGCGGGCATATTTCAATGCGGTAGCAGCGCGTCAGTCCGTTGAGTTTTTGAAAAACGTCAAGACATCTGCCGAAGCCAGTGCTGAACTGGCACAACGCATGGCGAAAATCGGCAATTTCAGCGCGCTGGACTACCAACGCCACCAGGCTTTCTACGCCGATGCAACGGCCCAGCTGGCACGGGCACAATATAACAAGACAGCGACTCAAGAGCAGTTGATACGCACTCTTGGACTTGGTGCTGGCAAGCCGCAATTACAACTGCCGGATCGGTTGCCGGATCTGCCCAAAGCGCCTGCCGAGATGCAAGATGCAGAGACGCTGGCCATGCAGCAGCGCCTGGATGTGCAGATTGCAAAAAGCGAAACCGAGGCGGTGGCCAGTGCACTCGGCTTGACCAAAGCCAGCCGCTTCATCAATGTTCTAGAAGTCGGGTATCAGAATAAAAGCGAGACCGGTGGGCCGCGCGCCAACGGTTACGAGGTAGAACTGGTGCTGCCTATCTTCGATTGGGGCGGTGCCGCCACGCGCCGTGCAGAGTCGCAATATATGGCGGTGCTGAACAACACCGCCGATACCGCCCAGCGTGCGCAATCCGAGGTGCGCGTTGCCTATTCCGCTTACCGCACCACTTACGATCTGGCACGGCATTATCGCGATGAAGTGGTGCCACTGCGCAAAAAAATCTCGGACGAAGTCCTGTTGCGCTACAACGGCATGTTGATGAGCGTATTCGAGTTGCTCTCGGACGCACGCGAACAAATCGGTAGCGTCAATTCTGCCATCGAAGCACAACGTGATTACTGGATTGCGGAGACTGCTCTGCAAACAGCGATTAACGGTGGCAGTAGCGGTAGCGGGGGCGCTAGTGCCGCCATGCGCACAGACAATGCACCCGCCGCTGGCGGTGCCGAACACTAACGGAGAACGTTTCCCATGGTTTCAAGAAGAGGGTTTTTAGGCGGTGCGGCGACCATACTGGGTGCCGGGTTAGTCAGCAAGGCAGGTGCCGCATCAATTCCTGAAGCGCAGATCATCACCACGCCCGGCATGATCGTGCCGCCGTCGCCAGCGAATGGCAGGCCGTTCAACCCTGTAGTGACGCTCAACGGCTGGAGCGCGCCCTGGCGCATGAAGGACGGGTGGAAAGAATTTCACCTGATTGCCGAACCGGTGATTAGGGAGCTGGCTCCCGGCATGAAGGCAACGCTTTGGGGCTATAACGGCAGCAGCCCCGGGCCGACAATTGAAGTTGTTGAGGGCGACAAGGTGCGGCTGTTTGTCACCAACAAGCTGCCCGAAGCGACCACGATTCACTGGCACGGCCAGCGCCTGCCGGCAGGTATGGACGGCGTCGGCGGGCTGGTGCAACCGCAGATTCCAGTTGGTAAAACATTTGTCTATGAATTCGAAGCCAAGCGCCCGGGCACATTTATGTACCACCCGCATGCCGACGAGATGACGCAGATGGCAATGGGGATGATGGGTTCATGGGTAACGCATCCGAAAAATCCCTCCTTGTATAAGGTCGACCGCGACTTTGTGTTTCTGTTGAACGCCTACGACATCGAGCCGGGTGCCTCCACACCAAAAACCAGCACCATGCTGGATTTCAATCTCTGGACCTGGAACAGCAGAGTGTTCCCAGGCATCGACCCGCTGGTATGCCGCCAAGGCGACCGCGTACGTATCCGCATCGGCAACCTGACCATGACCAATCACCCGATCCACCTGCACGGCCATGAATTTGAAGTTACCGGCACCGATGGTGGCTGGACACCCAAAGGCTCACGCTGGCCGGAAGTCACCGTCGATATTGCAGTCGGCCAGATGCGCGCCATTGAATTCGATGCCACCGACCTGGGCGACTGGGCATTCCATTGCCACAAATCGCATCACACCATGAACGCGATGGGCCACGACGTGCCGAACATGATCGGTGTGGATCATCGCAAAATCGCCGATAAGATTATTCGCATCATTCCCGACTACATGGTCATGGGCGAGCGCGGCGGCAGCGACATGGCGGAAATGGAAATGCCGATTCCCGACAATACCCTGCCAATGATGACCGGCACGGGGCCGTTCGGCCCAATCGAAATGGGCGGCATGTTTACCACGGTAAAAATTCGTAAGGATCAAAAAGCCGGTGATTACAAAGATCCGGGCTGGTACAAGCATCCGGCTGGCACCGTGGCTTTCGCATTAATTGAGAAAAAATAATCAAGCAATTTAATTTAAATTTTTACCGGTGAAAACCATCATGACCAAATTGAAAAAACACGCACTCGCCGCGTTTTTTACGATAACAGCGATGCCGTTTGCTTTTGCAGCCGGTAGCCACGTCGGCGGACACGGGCATGGCCCCGACGCGGCAATTGGCGTGGCCGGCGACAAGAACAGGGTTGACCGCACCATCAACGTCAGCATGACCGACAACATGCGTTTTGCTCCCGATAAAATACAGGCTAAGCAAAATGAAACGATTCGTTTCGTGGTGAAAAATGATGGGAAGTTGAAGCATGAATTTGTGCTTGGAACCGAGAAAGAGCTTAAGGAACATTACGCGGTCATGATGAAAAATCCAGAGATGGAACACGATGACCCGAACCAGGTGACGCTCGCACCGGGAATGTCCGGGGAAATTATCTGGAAGTTTTCCAAGACCGGAAAAGTGGATTTTGCATGTCTGCATCCCGGGCATTATGATGCAGGCATGAAAGGCAAGATAGCAGTTGCAAAAGCCGGCGCGGCGTCAAAAGCGGCTCACAACCACTGATTTTTATTAGCAACAAAAAACATAGCCGGTCACAAGCCGGCTTTTTTTATTCATAGACGTTCGATCTCTACGTGTGATTAATTGTTGTGTGTTCAAACATAACGGTACCGCACCCACCTAACGGCGGTAATTTCTGTTGTTGAGTATTACCCGCCTCTCAAGATTAATCTTGCAGTTTTGAAATCTTTATTCCTCTCCACACGGCATTCGTTTTAGTCCGGATGGCAAGCAAGCATGGGTTGCCAATCTTAAAAGTGGCACAGTTTTGGTGATCGACACACAGACGCGAAAGAAAATCACCCAAATCCCGGTAGGAAAAGGCCCTGCCCAAGTGGCTTTTGCGCCCGATGGCAAACGAGAATTCGTGTCGCTATCGACAGAAAACCAGGTTGCAATGATTGATCGCGCAAGTCGCAAAGTGCTTCAGCGGGTTAAGGTCGAAACCGGAAGCGGCGCACACGGCGTAGTGGTCGACCGCAGCGGTCGACATGCTTTTGTAACCAATACCTATGCCAACACAGTTTCGGTGCTCGACATCCGCGCTCGCAAGGTCATTGCCACGGTGGCGTGCCGGTACGCATTCTGAGCTTTTTGGAAAATGATTACCTGTATCCACCTTGTTTGATGCATCGTTTTTCTTTAAGTAAGGCTCAGTAACGCTGTTGATTAAGTTATTTGCGGTTTGTTGTTTTCCCTGACGACGGCACCTCATGTTCCATCGCCGTGCTCGCCAGTTGCAATACCACGTCTTAATTAGCCTCTTTGCGCTCGCTATACCGGCTGGTCAAATAATCGGATCGACCTCGCACCATCAACGTAAATTTGACCAGCTCTTCCATCACATCGACTAGCCGATCGTAGTAGGCAGAAGACTTCATCCGGCCGTCGTCGTCGAATTCCTGGTACGCCTTCGCCACCGAAGACTGGTTAGGAATCGTCACCATGCGCATCCAGCGCCCAAGCACCCGCAGCTGATTGACCGCATTAAATGACTGAGAGCCGCCGCAGACCTGCATCACAGCGAGCGTGCGCCCCTGCGTCGGCCTAACACTGCCGATTTCCAATGGCAGCCAGTCGATTTGCGACTTGAAGATGCCGGTCATGGCACCATGTCGTTCCGGACTACACCAGACCTGGCCTTCGGACCATTCCGAGAGCTTGCGCAGTTCCTGCACTTTGGGGTGATCAGCCGGAACACTGTCGACCATCGGCAAGTCGTGCGGGTCAAATACACGGGTCTCGGCGCCAAAGTGCTGGAGCAGTCTCTCGGCTTCCAACACCAGCAGGCGACTATACGAAGTGGTGCGCAGGGACCCATACAAGAGCAGTATGCGCGGTGGATGGTCTGCCCCTTCCCCTAAGGTCAGCTTGTCTATAATTGGCAGCTCGAGGTGGGGCAGGCTGACGTTTGGCAGCAAATTTGCCCCCGCAGAGCAATCATCCATTGCTCACCACTCTCTGCCCTGCGGCGTTGATAATTTGTTCGCCATCTTCTTTGGCAAACGCGCCGTTCTGCGGCGAGGGCAAAATCTCGAGTACCAATTCCGAAGGACGGCACAGCCGTACGCCCTGAGTCGTTACCACGAACGGCCGATTGATCAGGATCGGGTTGGTCAGCATTGCGTCGAGCAGCGCATCGTCGGTCGCCTCCGGCCCATCGAGGCCCAACTGAGCATAAGGCGTGCCTTTCTGGCGGATCGCATCCTTGACCTGCAGACCACTGTCGACGATGAGGCGAGTCAGCGTGACGCGATCGGGGGGTGCTTTTAGATACTCGATGACGAGCGGCTCGATGCCGGCATTGCGGATGAGTGCCAACGTGTTACGCGATGTGCCGCAGTCGGGATTATGGTAAATCGTGACAGACATCATGTCCCCTATTTATGAAAGTCGTAGTGCAAGCGCGGCCAAGGTAAGCAGTAGCACCGGCAGAGTCAGGACAATGCCGACGCGGAAGTAGTAGCCCCAGGAAATCTGGATGTCTTTACTGGATAAAACATGTAGCCACAGCAAGGTGGCCAGGCTGCCGATAGGAGTGATTTTTGGTCCTAAATCGCTACCGATGATGTTGGCATACACCATTGCCTCGCGCACGACACCGCTACTGGTCGTCGCATCGATCGACAGGGCACCGATGAGCACGGTCGGCATGTTGTTCATGATCGAAGACAAAAAAGCTGTGATCAAACCGGTTCCCATCGCAGCGCCCCAGACGCCGTAGCTCGCACATTGATTCAGCAGTGTCGTCAGGTAGTCAGTCAAGCCTGCATTACGCAGCCCGTAGACCACCAAGTACATCCCGAGTGAGAATATGACCACCTGCCAGGGCGCATTGCCGATCACCTCACGCGTGGAAATGTGGCGGCCGCGCGCTGCCACCACCAATAGCAGCAGCGCGCCGACGGCGGCCACTGCGCTGATCGGCACACCGAGGTGTTCCAACCAGAAGAAACCCACCAGCAGCACTCCCAATACCCACCAGCCGGCGATGAAGACGGCTCGGTCGTGAATAACATCCCCGGGACGCTTTAGTTGCGACAGGTCGTAGTCGGCAGGAATATCCTTGCGAAAAAACCAGATCAGTACGCTCAAAGTAGCCGCCACGGATACCATGTTTACCGGCACCATCACGGCAGCGTAACGCGCAAAGCTTATGTCGAAGTAATCGGCTGAAACAATATTGACCAGGTTCGACACCACCAACGGCAGGCTGGCTGTGTCGGCAATAAATCCGGCCGCCATCACATATGCCAGGGTGGCCTTGGCCGAAAAGCGCAGCGCACGCAGCATGGCGATGACGATCGGCGTCAGGATCAGCGCTGCGCCGTCGTTGGCGAACACTGCTGCGACGGCGGCGCCGAGAAGCACAAGCATAATGAACAAGCGCTTCCCATTGCCCTTACCCCAGCGCGCCACGTGCAGTGCGGCCCATTCAAAGAAGCCTGCCTTGTCCAGCAATAAGCTGATGATGATAACGGCTACAAAGGTGCCGGTGGCGTTCCAGACGATGTGCCACACGATGGGAATATCCGTGATCTGAATCACGCCAGCCAGAAGCGCGACAACCGCACCGGCTGCTGCACTCCAGCCAATGCCGAGTCCACGTGGCTGCCAAATGACAAAAATGAGCGTGACCAGGAAGATCAGAAATGCGAGAAGCATTGGATATTTTTAAGGAAATGTAAGAGAGGAACGTATGGAACGAAAAATAGGCTTTCTACCGCAAAATTGTCATGAGGGGGTGTCGCCTATTACTTTGATTTCACGTTGAATAGGGTCGGTTTTATAAATAGGTGCACGAACAGAGACACAAGGATTGCCGCCGCAACAGTTTTCCGTGAGATACCCGACGACCGCATTCATCGTCTCGAATCGGGCCGAATAGAAAATTTTGCGACCCTCGTGGCGCTGGGCGATGAGGTCGGCCCGCACCAGGTCTTTCAGATGAAACGACATCGAAGCAGGAGAGATCCCGATTTCGCTGGAGATAGTACCGGCGGGCAGGCCGGCTGGGCCGGCTTGAACCAACAGACGAAACACGGCAAGACGATTTTCGTGTGCCAGCGCAGCGAGTGCGAAAACGATTAGCTGAGAGTCCATGCCTCAACTATACGACATTTATCGTATATTTTAGTTTTTATTTAAATATATGTATATTGTTAAATTTTTCTAGGCCAAGAATCTTTTGCGACAACATTCCAGTCATATCAGTGCCAGAAGTCCTGACGATAATGCCCGCGCGATACGTGCTGCAAAACGTCGCAATGCAATATTAAGCGCGTTGCCAGACAGACTAGATCGAACGCCAGGCCGACCTTAGACAGCCTCCTTTTACCGAAAGCTTTCATGACCAAACCTCGCACTGGCCAAGCACCTTCGCCGCTTGGCCGAGATGAATTCCATCTCCAGTTTCGGCGTTCTTTCGTTGACCCAACTTTCGGGGAAGTCGAGGAGGCGCTGTCGAAAGTCGAACAGGTGGCATGGGTCAACTACGTTGAGGGTCACAAGGCGCCAATCACCGAAAAAGCAGGCATAGCCTTTGCGGACCCTGAGTACGATTTATCAGCCGAATGGAAAGCCAGTAGCAAGCGGCTTGCAGAACTGGATACCCGACAAAAAGATCCGCTGACACCTTCACGCGTGCTGCTCATCTGCGGCTCGGCGCGCAACGACGGTAGCTGCCCGGGTGAGATATCCAAAACGTGGCGACTGACGGGCATGGCACAGGAAATCCTGCAGGAACAGCAAATTGAAGCGGATGTGCTCGACCTGAGCTTGCTCACATCGGATTATGACAAGCACATCCATCCATGCAAGGGCTGCGCGTCGACAGCAATGCCGCTGTGCCACTGGCCATGCAGCTGTTATCCCAACCATGGGCAGCGGCAGACCAACGACTGGATGGCAGAAATTTACGAAAAATGGGTAGCTGCCCATGCAGTCATCATTTTGACACCCGTGTATTGGTATCAAACACCGAGCGTGTTAAAGCTGATGATTGATCGCCTCGTCTGTGCAGATGGCGGCAATCCGGACCCCACTTCCACCAATGGGAAAAATGCTGAAAAAGCCAAGGCGATTGAGCTCGCTGGCTGGGACTACCCAAAACACCTGGCCGGACGGGCCTACGGTCTGGTTGTTCATGGCGATGTGGCAGGTATCGAGGGCGTGCGCCGTGGCTTATCCGATTGGCTGGATTGGATGGGGCTCATCGATGCAGGCGCGGGCTCACGGCTTGATCGTTTTATCGGATATTACGAATCTTACGCAGAAAGCCACGCAACACTCGACCGGGATGTGGCTGTTCAGGAAGAAGTTCGTAATGTTGCCCGGGCTGTGGCAGTTGCAGTAAGCGCTTTAAGGCAAGGCACACTGAGCCGACCCGATAAGGGTTTGGAAAAACCACGACCGAAATAAGTGGACCAGCAACGGTCTTGTCACATTCACGCAGGCACCGTAATGGGTGGTGCGATTCATCAACTGGTACAGCGACGAGTCTCGACGCAGTGGCATCAAGTCATAACTTGCCGCTGTGTTGTGAATCGCTTCGGTACACATAGCTTTGCGAACCTCAGCAAGTGTCGTGTACCCCGCCTACGAAAAGCCGCAGTTAAAACCGGAGCAACTTTGGCGGCAGCATCCGTAGTGCATCACGAACAATGACGGCCAATGTGAGTCTGCGCACTGTCCCATGGGGCCAGGCACTGGCAGGATCATTGAAACGACACGCCTAAGGCTGGAGAAGCGATCATGCATCACATACGGCGCGGCGCAGGAAAGCCTTTGTTGTTAATACACGGTCTCGGGGGCAGATGGCAGTCCTGGCATCCCATACTTGACGATCTTGCTGCGCACCGGGAGGTTATCGCAGTCGATTTGCCGGGCTTCGGTCAGACGCCGCGTTTGGCCGGAGAGACCTCGATGCGTACGCTGGCCGACGAAACGAGTGCATTTATCAATGCCAATGGTCTCACCGGAGTCGACACGGTTGGTAGCTCGATGGGCGCGCGGCTAGTCCTTGAACTGGCGCGGCGCGGCGGAGTGGTGGGCGCAGTAGTGTCGCTTAACCCGGGAGGGTTTTGGCAAGGGTGGCAAACACATGCGTTTTATAGTTCCATCTACCTGTCGATTCGGTTGCTGCGGCTGCTAGGCCCGACATTGCCACGAATCACCGAAAATACGGTTGGCCGTGCGCTACTGCTGGCACAATTTTCTGCAAGGCCCAGCGATGTGCCAGCGAACATCGCGCGTGATGAGCTGTGTAGTTATGTCACCTCTCCCGCTTTTGACGAACTGTTGTATCAACTTGCATACGGCGAAGAGCAACTAGGCGCACCAAGACACACAATCTCGCACCCACTTATCATTGGATGGGGAAAACAGGACCGGTTATGCTTCCCAGGAGAAGCCAGGCGTGCCCTGGAACTGTTTCCCGATGCCCGCATGCATTGGTTTGATCGATGCGGTCATTTCCCACACTGGGACGCGCCGACGGAAACTTCGCAACTCATTTTGAGTGCTCTCGGGCCATGAGCCCTGTAGTGGTCTGATTTGCGCGCACACCCAGGCAAGTGGAAAATCCGCCACCGGAGGATAAACAAACAACAAAGCAAATGACGAAGCAGCGAGACGGCGAGACGGCGCCGGCTCAAGCAGCATGAGGGTGAACAGGATGATAGGCCCGGGATTAGCACTTCACTGACGACTGACCAGCAGCAAATACGACGGGCAGCCCAAGCCAAACAGGTTGCCGTCGCCAAACGCGTTGCAACAAAAACCTGTGGACAGATTTCATGCGGAAATGCACGCAAACACCACTCTTCTCCAGCTGATCCGCTTAGCGCGCCGATATTATCGCGACCATACAAAAAAGCGCTACACTCAGGCCCATGTATATGTTTAGACGACTCCGGCTGCCTGGCGCGCTCATCGCGCTGCTTGGCATGCTTTTCATGCAGCTCGCGCTGGCGGCCTACGCCTGCCCGGACGAGTCGTCGTCGACTGTACAAACCAGCGCAGCGCAAATGTTGTCAATGCCAATGGATGAGGCCATGCCAGGGTGCGGTGAACTTGACGTAGAGCAGCCTGGGCTATGTCATGCCCATGCGCAAGTCGGAAGCCAGTCGATGGACAGAGCTGACGCACCCCAGGTGCAACCGTTCGTTGCGTTAGGCTTTACGCAAACGATCAGAACAACAGATTTATCCTGCTTATCAACGAACCCGCGTCTTCTCGACGATCTCATCGCGCGTACCACCGCACCGCCGCTTGCCATTCGCAACTGCTGTTTCCGTATTTAATTTCCAGACTCGCCTGATTCGCCATCGCTGCGCCCCTAGCGTTGCCGATGTTATTCAACGTTGTCTGGAGAAGTCATGCTTTATCCAATTTTTACGCCGGTTGCAAGCGACTGCCCTCACGTCAGCCACACGTCACGTCGTGATTGCTTTGCCAGATTTTTCCTGGTGGCGAATACGTTTTTGCTTGCTATGGCGATCGATCCGGCAAGCGCCGCTAGCGTCTTACCTAATGTAGCTTTAACGCTTGCCGGTGCTCAACAGCTGGCAGTCGCCAGATCGCGCCAGCTGGTGGCGCAGGATGCTTCCGTTGCGGCGTCCCGCGATATGGCGGTTGCAGCCGGCCAGTTACCGGACCCCACATTAAAACTTGGGGTTGAAAACCTTCCGGTGTCCGGCACCGATCGTCTCAGTCTCAGCCGCGACTTCATGACGATGCGCCGTATAGGCGTTATGCAAGAGTTTACCCGCAGCGACAAGCGTCTTGCCCGCACCGATCGCTTCGAGCGCGAGGCGCAAAAAACCCTGGCAGAAAAAAGCGCTGCCACCGCGGCAATCGAGCGCGATACAGCGCTCGCCTGGCTCGACCGTTATTACAGCGAAGCCATGGCAGCCGTCGTTGCCGAGCAAGGGGTGCAAGCAAGATTGGAAGTGCAGGCAGCCGAAGGCACTTATCGCGCCGGGCGCGGTACACAGGCCGATATGATCATGGCCCGTAGCGCAACAGCCGTGTTTGACGACCGCGCAAGCGACGCTGCTCGCCGCGTTCGTAGTGCCACCATCATGCTGGAACGCTGGATCGGGGAGGCAGCGCCTACACCGCTTGCCGGGCAACCCGCGATTGATCAAATTCGACTTGACCCGGCATCGCTCGCAGTGCAGCTAGCCCACCACCCCGAGGTCGCTGTACTGAGAAAGCAGGAAGATCTTGCGCAAGCGCAGGTTAGGGTTGCGCAGGCAGCCAGAAAATTGGATTGGTCGATGGAAGTTGCCTATCAGCAGCGCAGCCCGGACTTTTCCAACATGGTGTCGGTCGGCCTATCCGTTCCCCTGCAATGGGATCAAAAAAACCGGCAGGACCGCGAGGTATCTGCAAAGCTGGCACTGGTGGACATGGCCAAGGCCGAGCTTGAAGAAAGCCTGCGCAAGCATGTAGGCGAAACCCGCGCCCTGATCGACGAATGGCAGAACGGGCGGGAGCGTATCGGCCGGTATGAACGCGAGCTCATTCCCCTGGCTCGCGAACGCACTCTGGCCGTGATCACAGCGTACCGTGGCGGCAAATCCAGCCTGACGGACGTTCTCGCGGCTCGCCGCAATGTCATTGATGTCCGCCTGCAATCTCTTGAGCTACAAGCCAGCACTGCCCGTCTCTGGGCACAACTGAATTTTCTGACGCCGGACGACGGCAGACACGCCGGCTTGCCATCGACAATGCAGGGAGAAACACGATGATTCGCAATCACAAATACATGCGCGCAGTGTTGGCAATACTGGCCGCGGGCATGCTGGTCGCGGGTGGATACGGGCTCTACCATGCAGGCATAAGCCGGGGCATGGGCATGACATCTTCCGCGGCCGCGCCGACCACCGACAAAAAAATACTGTACTGGCATGACCCGATGGTGCCGGGCCAGAAGTTCGACAAGCCAGGCAAATCCCCGTTCATGGACATGCAGCTAGTGCCGGTCTATGCCGACAGCGGCGGCGACGAAGGCACGGTCGGCATCAGCCCGCGCATGCAGCAAAATCTCGGCATCCGCACGGCGGCAGTGACCCGCGGTGCCGTGTCCACTTTGGTTGAAACCGTCGGCAGTGTGGCCTACAACGATCGCGATGTCGCCGTGGTGCAGTCGCGCAGCGCAGGATTCGTCGAGCGGTTGTATGTGCGTGCCGCGCTGGACCCGGTCAGGAAAGGGCAGCCGCTGGCTGAACTGTACGTGCCGGAGTGGATTGCGGCTCAGGAAGAATATTTGTCGGTCAGGCGCATGTCGGGTACGGGTACAGGTACAAGTACGGGTACGGAGATGGCTGGCCTGGTAGACGCTGCCAGCCAGCGCATGCGCTTGGTCGGCATGAATGCTGCGCAGATTGCCTTGGTTGCCAAAACTGGCAAGACCCAGGCGCGCATGACAATAACAGCGCCAATTGACGGCGTTATCACCGAGCTTGGGGCACGCGAAGGCATGACGGTGATGGCTGGCGCTCCCCTGTTTCGCATCAACGGCTTGTCGACGGTCTGGGTCAATGCCGAGGTGCCTGAAAATCTTGTAGCACTGGTTCGTCCCGGCAGCGCCATCGAGGCGCGTTCGCCGGCATTGCCCGACTCAATATTCAAAGGGCGGGTTGCAGCGCTGCTTCCGGAAGTCAATGCCACGACGCGCACCTTGAAGGCGCGTATTGAACTGGCTAATCCCGCCGGAAAGCTTTTGCCCGGCATGTTTGCCACGCTTCGTTTAAGTCCTGCAACCAGTCCTGAGGGGTTGTTCGTACCGAGTGAAGCGGTGATCCAGACCGGCACGCGTAGCGTCGTAATGGTCGCGCAGGCCGAAGGCAAGTTCATGCCGGTCGATGTAGAGATTGGACGAGAAGCCAATGGCCAGAGTGAGGTGCGCAAGGGACTCGACTTGGGTCAGAAAGTTGTCGTGTCCGGCCAGTTCCTCATTGATTCAGAAGCCAGCTTGAAAAGTACAGAAACTCGTATGGGCACCATGCCGACGCCTACTGGCGCTGGCACAGGAGCAAGTGCTACGACAGGCCAGCCAAACGACCAGCCCGCCGTGGCTACTCATCGTGGCCAAGGCATAGTCGAAAGTATCGACAAGGAGGAAATCACGCTCTCGCACGGTCCGATCCCATCGCTGAAGTGGGGCGCGATGACGATGGGCTTCAAGGTGCCGGACGTCGGTCTGCCACCCGAGGTCAAGGTCGGCGACACGACCACGTTCGAGCTTCGTGACACCGGTGATGGCACCTACCAGATCACCACCATTTTCCCCGCCGCAGGGGAGCGCAAATGATCGCGCGCTTGATCCGCTGGTCGATCGCCAACCGCTTCCTGGTACTGCTGGCAACCGCCATGCTGACCGCCTGGGGCATCTGGGCCCTATCAAAGACACCGCTTGACGCGCTGCCCGATCTGTCGGATGTGCAGGTCATTATCCGCACGACTTATCCGGGCCAGGCGCCGCAGATCGTCGAGAACCAGGTTACCTATCCGCTGACGACCACGATGCTGTCGGTACCGGGTGCAAAAACCGTGCGTGGTTATTCCTTCTTCGGGGATTCGTTCGTCTACATCCTGTTCGACGATGGCACCGATCCCTACTGGGCCCGCTCGCGGGTGTTGGAATACCTGAACCAAGTGCAGTCGCGCCTGCCACCACAGGCCAAGCCCGCGCTCGGCCCGGACGCAACCGGCGTTGGCTGGGTTTATGAATATGCGCTGGTCGATCGCACAGGCAAGATGGATCTTTCACAGCTACGGGCATTGCAGGACTGGTTCCTGAAATATGAATTGAAGACCGTGGCAAACGTGTCGGAAGTCGCCAGCATCGGCGGCATGGTGCGCCAGTACCAGATCGTGCTCGATCCAGACAAGCTGCGTGCCTTCAATATCCAGCATTCAAAAGTGATCGAAGCGGTTCAGCGCGCGAACCAGGAAACCGGTGGTTCGGTACTGGAACTTGGTGAAGCCGAGTACATGGTGCGGGCCTCCGGTTATCTGAAGTCGCTCGACGACTTCCGCAAGATTCCCTTGATGACGACCGATGCCGGTGTGTCGGTTCGCCTGGGCGATGTGGCCCGAATCCAGGTGGGCCCGGAAATGCGACGCGGTATTGCCGAACTCAATGGCGAGGGCGAAGTCGCCGGCGGCGTGGTGATCATGCGTTCCGGGAAAAATGCGCTCGAAACCATCGAAGCCGTCAAGGCCAAGCTGCAGAGTCTGAAGGCCAGTCTGCCGCCCGGTGTCGAAGTCATTTCGGTCTACGACCGCTCAAGTCTGATCAACCGCGCAGTGACTAACCTGGAAATTAAGCTGCTCGAAGAATTTGCCATCGTAGCGTTGGTGTGTGCCATCTTCCTGTTTCATTTACGCTCAGCATTGGTGGCGATCGTCTCGCTGCCGCTCGGTATCCTGGCAGCCTACCTGATCATGTATTACCAAGGGGTCAATGCCAACATCATGTCGCTGGGCGGCATCGCCATTGCAGTCGGCGCAATGGTCGATGCTGCCGTGGTAATGATTGAAAACGCCCACAAGCACATTGAGGCCTGGAACCATGCCCATCCCGGAAAAAAACTGGCCGGCGAAGAGCACTGGCAAGTCATCGGCGACGCAGCTGCAGAAGTGGGGCCGGCGCTCTTTTTCTCCTTGCTCATTATCGTGCTGTCGTTCATTCCGGTGTTCACACTCGAAGCGCAGGAGGGTCGGCTGTTTGCGCCGCTTGCCTTTACCAAGACTTATGCCATGGCGGCTGCCGCCGGTCTTGCTGTCACGCTCATCCCGGTACTGATGGGTTATCTGATTCGCGGCAAGATCCCTGAAGAGCAGAAGAATCCGTTGAATCGTCTGTTGATCGCGGGATACCGGCCATTGCTTGAAGGCGTGCTGCGCTTTCCAAAAATAACCTTGATCGGTGCGATGCTCATTGCCCTGGCAACGCTGTGGCCAATTTCGCAGCTGGGCGGTGAATTCATGCCACCGCTCGATGAAGGTGACGTTCTCTACATGCCCTCGGCACTGCCCGGTGCTGGTATTGGAAAAGTGGCTGAGTTATTGCAACAGACCGATCGTCTGATCAAGACCGTGCCGGAAGTTCTCACTGTGTTCGGCAAGGCGGGACGTGCAGAGACAGCGACCGACCCCGCACCGCTGGAGATGTTCGAAACCACCATCCAGTTCAAGCCGCGTGACCAGTGGCGCGCAGGCATGACCCCGGACAAGCTGATCGAGGAACTGGATTGCGTCGTCAAGGTACCCGGCCTGTCGAACATCTGGGTGCCGCCGATTCGTAACCGCATCGACATGCTGGCCACCGGTATCAAAAGCCCGGTCGGCGTAAAGGTCGCTGGCGCCGATTTGAAGGAGCTCGACCGCATTACCGGGGAGATCGAACGCGTGGTTAAAAAAGTACCCGGCGTGTCGTCGGCACTGGCCGAGCGCTTGAACGGCGGGCGCTACATCGACCTGGACATCGATCGGGATGCGGCTGCGCGCTATGGCCTCAACATTGCAGACGTGCAGAGCATTGTATCGGCCGCCATCGGTGGCGACAACATCGGCGAAACGGTCGAAGGCCTGCAGCGCTTCCCGATCAATGTGCGCTATCCGCGCGAGGTGCGCGACTCGGTAGAGAAGCTGCGCCAGCTGCCGGTGCTCACTGACCGTGGCGCCCAGATCCGGCTCGGGGACGTGGCAGCGATCCGCATCACCGACGGCCCGCCAATGCTCAAGAGCGAGAACTCGCGGCTTTCGGGCTGGGTCTATGTCGACATCCGCGGCCGCGATCTCAGCTCTGCGGTACGTGACATGCAGCAGGCAGTCGCCAAAGAGGTCAAGCTACCGGCTGGCTACTCCATCTCATGGTCAGGCCAGTTTGAATACCTTGAACGCGCCGCCGCCAAGCTAAAGCTCGTGATACCGGCCACGCTGATGATCATCTTCGTTCTGCTTTATCTGACTTTCAAGCGTTTTGATGAGGCAGCCCTGATCATGGCCACGCTGCCGTTTGCGCTGGCAGGCGGAGCATGGTTGTTATGGATTCTGGGACATAACCTGTCGGTAGCCAGCGGGGTTGGCTTCATCGCCTTGGTTGGCGTATCGGCCGAATTCGGCGTCATCATGCTGATCTATCTCAAGCAGGCCTGGGAAGCGCGTGTGGCGGCTGGCAAGACAACCACGGATGATCTGATCGATGCGATCCGGGAAGGGGCAGTGTTGCGCGTGCGTCCTAAAGCCATGACGGTGGCCGTCATCATCGCCGGACTGGTGCCCATCATGATCGGCGCAGGCACCGGCTCGGAAGTCATGCAGCGTATTGCCGCGCCGATGGTGGGCGGCATGATTACCGCGCCGCTACTCTCCATGTTTGTTGTGCCTGTGGTGTATCTGATGCTGCGCCGACGGGAACTCGAACATGGCGTGAGGTAAGGGCGTAAGCTGCTTACCGAGGCGCAAGCCCCTAAAGCCACAATTGTTGACAGATTTGTTCGACGTTTGTGTTGACGTACTTTGTCGTCAGGGTTAATTTGTTGACGCAATGCACTATTATGGGCGCGCCATGGAAGCACAGCGACTTGCATCACTTTATGCATTACAAATTCTTGACACGCCGCCTGAAAAGCGGTTTGACAAAATCACATCATTTGTCGCATCCGAATTTAATGTGCCAATCGCCGCAATTTCTTTAGTAGACGAAACACGACAATGGTTTAAATCAAAAATTGGCTTGGAAATTTGTGGCAGCGCTCGCGACATCTCTATTTGTACTCATGGCATTCAGTCAGAAAAGCCGCTGGTTATTCCTGATTTAACCCAAGATTCGCGCTTTAAAAACAATCCGTTTGTCACAAGCGATTCACATATCCGTTTTATGCTGGAGCCCCGCTTCAGTTAGCCAACGGACACGCCATCGGCATGTTGTGCATTATGGATGTTAAAGCCAGAAGTTTTAATGATGCAGATTGTGCCATTCTCAGATTATTGCGCGATCTTGTAGTGACGGAACTTGAAGCGTTTCGTACAGCAACTGCTTAGCTAGCAGGGTTTTTCCATACAAATTAGTTCTTTAAAACAACATATTGATGTTGTTCAGTGGTTTTTTCGCAAAATCCCACAGTTCAAAAACAAAACGGCGGTACGCTGCTAATTTGCGAGCGCTTGATATTACTGTTTTCGGTTTCGGCGGCAAAAATTCTTGGTATTAAATAAACCTCGTTTAGGGCAATGCATGCTTATGATGCAGCGTTTTTCCTTTAAGCCATCGCCAGGCGCACAGATTCTTCTGACGGGAACGATTCTTTTGCTTGCAGTGGGCCTGTTGGTCGGATTGCTAGCCACTACAGTTTTGCAGCAATATGTCAAATCACAACTTTCCGCCCGTTTGACTGGGATTGCTATCAATCGCAGTGACCTGTTCGAAACGATGATTGAAGATGCAATCGACAAAGCCATGTTGGTCAACTCTAGCGGTGGCATGCTGCGCAACATGGCAGTTCTTCGAGATACGCCGGATGATGTGGAAAACATGCAAAAACTGCAGCGCGATGCCGAAGTATTAATACATCTCGGCTACCGGAGCGTGCGTGTTTTAAAGCCAGACGGCTCCGACCTGGTAAAGAATGGTCAAGCCACAGCATCGCCGGATCAATCTATTCGTTTAGTCGCACCGATTAATGCCCAGCTAATGTGGAAAAAAGGTTTTGTTCTCAAAACCTGGGAAAAAGTATACGACCCAGCCACCCAGTTTATCGGTGTCATTGAGCTAGAACGCGAACTGCCCAACCTCACGAATGTTTATTTAAAAAAACGGCCAATCGGCTCGTCTTACGACTCGTTTAGCTGTGGAATTCAAGCAAATAATCAGGTTGGTTGTTTCCCAACTTTGCTGACAAAGGAACTGATTCGTCTGCCGGCGCTGGCAAAGCGATTGCGGCTTCCTGTCGACGATGCACTGGCAGGAAAATCAGGACTACGCTCGGATGTGGATTATCGCGGTGAATCAGTCATTGCTGCGTATATGCCTGTAGGGTCGTTTGGATTAGCTACGGTAGCCAAAATCGACGAGGCCGACTTGCATGCCCCGGTAAAAGAACTCATTCAAAACGTTCTTTTTGCCATAGCAGGCCTGCTATTAGTAGGCACAATCATCTTGAATGCGCGTATCAGGCTACTCGTCAATCGTCTAACGGATGCCGAGCTACAGGCCAACGCTGCAACCGTCATGGCGATTGAGCGCGAAGTAAAAATTCAAGCTGTAGTGGAGCATGCGCATGATGGCATTCTGACGATGGGAAACGATGGGCTTATCCGCACGATGAATCCTGCTAGTGCCAATCTATTCGGGTATTCTCCGGCGGATTTAATTGGTCAGCACTTTGTGGTTTTGCTACCTGAGCGGTATCGAGCCTTAAGCAAAACGATTTTTGGAGCATATAAACAGTTAGCGCCGGACTCAGCAGCCAAGCGACAGACCAATTTGATGAAGGGGCTGCATCGATCGGGCAAAGAATTGTATTTTGAGTTGGGCACCAATCAAATTCAAGCACATGGAGAAGAGCTGTTTATTGGCATCATGCATGATGTGACCGAGTCCCGGCGGGTGCAATACGCGTTGGCAGATAGTGAAAAACGCTTACGAACAATTACAGACAATTTGCCGGTATTGATTGCTTACGTAAATAAGGATTTGATCTACAAATTTGCAAATGTCACCCACGAAAGATGGTTCGGCAAAGCATGTCGGGAAATTGTCGGCCACTCAGTAGAGGAGCTGTTCAGCCCGTCTGCCTACGCTCTGATTGCGCCGCATATCCATCAAGCACTGCGCGGCGAAGTTGTGCATTACGAAGCCAGGTCACTGATGCCGAGCTCGCCGGCTTTCAGCGAAATTACCTATTTTCCAGATATTGATAGTGCCGGGCAGGTCAAAGGGTATTACGTTCTTGGAATTGATGTTACGCCCCAAAAAACAATTGAAGAAGAGTTGGAAAAGCAGCATGAATTATTAAAAACTGTGCTGGAGACAGTCGATGTGGGTGTTGTAGCGTGCGATGCAAAAGGAAACTTGAACTTGTTTAACCGCGCCACTAAAGAATTTCATGGTTTGCCACAAGAGAATTTACCGCCGGAGCAATGGTCAACTTACTATCGTTTGTATAAAGGCGACGGCATCACGCCAATGACTATTGAGGAAGTGCCATTGTTTAAAGCATTACGTGGCGAAAGTGCTGAAAATCTGGCAATGACAATCATTTCAAAAGCCGGGCGTATTCGGCAAATTAGCGCGTCTGGCAGCCGGTTGACGAGTAGCAAAGGTGAATTGATGGGCGCTGTCGTTGTCATGAACGACGTTACCGAGCGCAATCAGCGAGAAGAACAGTTACGCAATTTAGCGCGACATGATTTCTTGACAGGTCTGCCAAATCGAAAATTTTTCAATGAAAAAATTGCAGAAGCCATACAACGCTGCGGGCGCACCAAGCGGCACTTGGCGCTGATGTTTTTGGATATCGACCGGTTCAAACAAGTCAATGATATTCATGGCCATCATGCCGGCGATTTATTGCTCAAAGTGTTCGCCACACGCTTGCTAGGTTCGGTTCGAAAAGTTGATACGGTTGCTCGATTTGCTGGCGACGAATTTGTGATTATTTTAGAAGGCTTAGCTGATGCGAGCGAAGCAGCCATGGTCGGTGAAAAAATCTTGCGCGGTATGGAAGTGGCAGTAGATATCGGTACAGCCCAGCTATACGTCACCACAAGCATTGGTATTGCGGTGCATCGACCTGACGAAACAGATGGTGAGGCGTTGTTGCGACGAGCCGACGATGCGTTGTATGCCGCAAAAGCTGCCGGGCGGGGTTGCTACCGTTTCGATACTGCTTTTGTTGATTTAAAATGAAATGAGATGGGTTTGTTGAAGGAGGCGGGATTGTCAACAGCGCCGCATGCGTAGCAACAATATGGTGTAATAATTTCGACTTGATTGTGCACAAAAGCTCCCAAAAAATGGGTTTGTCCGGGTTGATGGCCGTGTCGTTACAGCCAAAATAACCTTTAAAACAACAAACGCCAAATGATGCGGCATAAACATTGACTGCATGTAATTAAGCGCGCACCGTGGTTTGGCAGATCCGCGGCACTGATGCCCGTTCGGACGGCCTTTCAAGAAAGTACATAATGAAGATTCCCGAGCAATGTCGCATTCCGCTCCAATGCAGCGCAATGTTTTCACTTGCAGTGCTCCTTTCCGCTTGCAGTGGCGGGCGCGACCCGGTGTTGGGTGCTAGCGCTTCTGTTGCCGTTCCGGTTACTGGGCCTGGCCTTCCAGTAAATGTCCCTGGCGCAGGCTCTCCAACCAGCCCGACCAACCCGACCAGCCCGACCAACCCGACCAACCCGACCAACCCGACCAACCCAGCGCTTTCGTCTAGTGT
>Ga0326733_1000042_pt1 | contig 57099 bp, 49 predicted proteins | sample 14_GP2_308_FD_207946 | JGI IMG/M metagenome (GOLD analysis project Ga0326733, IMG submission 207946) | Glacier ice microbial communities from Ngari, Tibet, China - 14_GP2_30.8 | ecosystem: Environmental > Aquatic > Freshwater > Ice > Glacier | place: China: Ngari, Tibet | collected 2018-07-17
ACGCGCTCCCGGTCGATAGCTTCCAGAACCGGGAGGGGCAGCACACCAACGCGATCCACGGGTTCATCGCGATGCTGATCAACCTGCTGCAGAACGAGAAGCCCACCCACCTCGGGGTCGCCTTCGATATCTCCCGCTTCTCGTTCCGCACCCGCGAGTACCCCGAGTACAAGGGCACCCGCGGCGAGACGCCGCCCGAGTTCGTCGGCCAGGTTCCGCTGCTCGAGGAGGCCCTCGCGGCGATGGGCATCTCGACCATCAGCAAGGAGGACTACGAGGCCGACGACATCCTCGCGACCCTCGCCACCCAGGGCGCTGAGCAGGGCTACAAAGTGCTGGTCGTCTCCGGCGACCGCGACGCGATCCAGATGGTGAACGACGACGTCACCCTGCTGTATCCCAACGCGCGCGGGGTGTCCGAGCTCAAGCGTTACGACCGCGACGCCGTGTTCGAGCGCTACGGCATCGAGCCGCACCAGTACCCCGACATCGCCGCGCTCGTCGGCGAGACGAGCGACAACCTCATTGGCATCGACAAGGTCGGCGAGAAGACCGCCGTGAAGTGGATCACGCAGTACGGCAGCCTCAACGAGGTGCTCGCCCACGCCGACGAGATCAAGGGCGTCGTCGGGGAAAAACTGCGGGAGCAGTCCGATCGGGCGATCCGCAACCGCAAGCTCAACCACCTGCTGTGCGACGTCGTCCTGCCGGTCGGGCCGAACGACCTGCAGCGCCGGCCCATCGATGAGCGGGCGGTGCGCGAGGTCTTCGCGAAGCTGCAGTTCAAGACGCTGCTCGAGCGTGTGCTCAAGCTCGCGGGGGCGACCGCCGACCCGAGCGAGCTGCAGGCGATCCCGGATGCCGCGGCCGCCGCGATCCCCGCGGTACGCACCCTCGTCGACGAGGAGCTCGCCCACTGGATCGAGAAGGCGTCCGCCGGGCACACCACGCCCTTGGCCCTGCGCATCGAGCGCGGCGTCGAGGGCATAACCGGGTTCGGCCTCGCCGCCAACCACGACTCCGCCTATGTTCCGTGGGCACCTGGCCGCCCCGACTACACGGCACTCGAGGCGTGGCTCGCCGGCCCCGCCCCCAAGGTGCTGTTCGACGCGAAGGCGGACCTGAAGGCGCTGCGCGGTGTCGGGCTCGACCTCGCCGGCATCCGGTTCGACACGAGAATCGCCGCCTGGCTACTCAAGCCGGGCGGGTCCACCAAGGATCTGGCAGGCCAGGTGTATGACTTCCTCGGCCTCACCCTGCCCCAGTCCGACCCCAACCAGCTCGTTCCGGAGACGGGCGACGTGAGCGTCGCGACCGAGGCCTGGTACCTGCTCGAGGTCGCCGACTACCTCGAGGACGCCCTGGACGAGACCACCAGGGGGGTGCTCGACCGCATCGAACTGCCGCTCGTGACGGTGCTCGCGAACATGGAGCTCACCGGGATCACGGTCAACGCCGGGGTGCTCGGCCGGCTGTCGAAGGAGCTCGCCGAGACGGCAGGCGACCTGCAGTCCCGCGCCTATGCCGAGATCGGCCGCGAGGTGAACCTCGGCTCGCCGAAGCAGCTGCAGCAGGTGCTGTTCGAGGAACTGGGGATGCCGAAGACGCGCGCGAACAAGACGGGGTTCTCCACGGATGCCGCCTCGCTCGCCGACCTGCAGGAGCGGAACCCGCATCCGTTCCTCGACCTGCTGCTCAAGCACCGCGACGCGACCAAGCTCCGCCAGATCATCGAGACCCTCGAGAAGGCGATCGAGCCCGACCACCGGGTGCACACCCGCTACGACCAGACCGGCACGAGCACCGGCCGTGTCTCCTCCACCGACCCGAACCTGCAGAACATCCCGATTAAGACGGAGGTCGGCCGCGAGATCCGCTCGGCGTTCGAGCACGGGGGAGACTTCAGTACCCTGCTCACCGCCGACTACTCGCAGATCGAGATGCGCATCATGGCGCACCTGTCCGGCGACGCCGGCCTGATCGCCGCGTTCAACGAGGGGGAGGACCTGCACCGCTTCGTCGGCGCGCGCATCTTCGGGGTCGCACCGTCGGAGGTCACCCCGGTGATGCGCGGCAAGGTGAAGGCGATGTCGTACGGGCTCGCCTACGGGCTGAGCGCGTTCGGGCTCTCCAAGCAGCTCCGTGTCGACACGGCCGAGGCCAAGCAGCTCATGGCCGACTACTTCTCCCGCTTCGGCGCCGTGCGGGACTACCTGCGCAACGTCGTCGTCCAGGCGCGCATCGACGGGTACACCGAGACCATCTTCGGCCGGCGACGGCCGTTCGGCGACCTTAACTCCGCCAACCGGGTGCTTCGCGAGAACGCGGAGCGCGCCGCGCTCAACGCGCCGATCCAGGGTTCGGCGGCCGACATCATGAAGATCGCGATGCTCGGCATCTCCGACGACCTCGCCGCGAAGGGCCTCGGCTCGCGCATGCTGCTCCAGGTGCACGACGAACTCGTATTCGAGGTCGCCGACGGCGAGCTCGACGAGCTCAGCGGCATCGTGCGGCAGCGGATGGGGCACGCCGCCGAGCTGTCGGTCCCGCTCGACGTGCAGATCGGCACCGGCCCGAACTGGGATGCCGCGGCGCACTGACCGCCGATAGGGTTGACGCATGATGATCGAGGGGCAGCACATGGCGGAACGCACCGTTGTGATCGCGTCGGCGATCGGGCTGCACGCGCGGCCGGCGTCGCTGTTCTGCCAGGCCGCCGCGGCGACCGGCATCCCGATCACCCTCATGAGCCAGGAGGGACGCCGGGTCAACGCGGCGAGCATCCTCGGCGTGCTCTCGCTCGGTATCGACCACGGCGAGACCGTGCACCTGAGCGCGGAGGGCGAGGGGGCGGATGCCGCGCTCGACGGCCTCGTGGAGCTGCTGAGCACGGACCTCGACGCCCAATAACAGTCATTTGCTCACACCCTGTCATAGGCTCGGGTGATGACCAACGACGCCATCACCGCTTTGCGCACCCCCACCGCGATCGACCGAATCGCCGAGGACTGGGTGCTCACCCTGGCCGACCTCGACCCCACGGTCGCGACCTGGATCGGCATCCCCGGCCGCCTGGGCGAATACGGCGACCTGTCGCCAGCCGGCCACGCGCGGTACATCGACGAGGTCACGAAGGTCATCGCGCTGCTCGATGAGACGGATGCCGTCGACGACGTCGACTGGGTCACCAAGACCGACCTGGGCGCCGACCTCCGGCTCACCGTCGAGGAGAGCCAGGCCGGGCTGTGGATGCGCGACCTCAACGTCATCGCCTCGCCGGCCCAGGGCCTGCGCGACGTGCTCGACCTGATGCCCACCGCAGACGCGACCGACTGGGCGAATATCGCCGGCCGGCTGCACAACCTCCCCGCCGCGGTCGACGGCTACATCCAGTCGCTTCGCGCCGGGATTGACCGGCAGGTCACCCCCGCGAAGCGACAGGTGCGCGAGGTGCTCGCCCAGGCCCGCAAGCACGAGGCTCCCGACGGCTTCTTCTTCGAGTTCACCGCCGGAGCGCAGCTCGACGGCGGGGCGGCGCTGCCTGAGACGGTCACCGCCGACCTCGCGAGCGGCGCGATCGCGTCCGCCGACGCCTATGGCGTGCTCGCCGCGTTCCTCGAGAACGAGCTGCTGCCGGCCGCGACCGAGAGCGACGCCGTCGGCCGGGAGCTCTACGCGCTGCAGTCCCGCCGCTTCCTCGGCGCCACCATCGACCTCGACGAGACCTACGAGTGGGGCATCCAGGAGCTCGCGCGGATGACCGCCGAGCAGGAGTCCATCGCGAACGAGATCCAGCCCGGGGCATCCGTCGCCGAGGCCATCGCCCTGCTCGACGCCGACCCCGCCCGCACCCTGCACGGCACTAAGGCCCTGCAGGAGTGGATGCAGAAGCTCAGCGATACCGCCGTCGCCGAGCTCGCCGAGTCGCACTTCGACATCCCCGACCCGATCACGCGCCTCGAGTGCCTCATCGCCCCGACCAAGGAGGGCGGCATTTACTACACCAGCCCGAGCGACGACTTCAGCCGCCCCGGCCGCATGTGGTGGTCCGTTCCGGAGGGCGTCACCGAGTTCAACACCTGGCGCGAGACGACCACCGTGTACCACGAGGGCGTCCCCGGGCACCACCTCCAGCTCGGGCAGGCCGTCTACAACCGCGCGAAGCTCAACACCTGGCGCCGCCAGCTCGCCGGCACCTCTGGCCACGCCGAGGGCTGGGCGCTGTACGCCGAGCGGCTCATGCAGCAGCTTGGCTACCTCAACGACCCGGGCGACCGGCTCGGCATGCTCGACGGACAGCGGATGCGCGCGGCGCGCGTCGTGCTCGACATCGGCGTGCACCTCGGCAAGCCGCGCCTCGACGGCACCGGGGTCTGGGACTACGACTACGCCTTCGAGTTCATGAAGGCCAACGTCAACATGAACGAGCCGTTCGTGCGCTTCGAGGTCAACCGCTATTTCGGCTGGCCGGGACAGGCACCCTCCTACAAGGTCGGCCAGCGCATCTGGGAGCAGCTGCGCGACGACTTCCAGGCGCGCGAGGGCGACGACTTCGACATCCGCGCCTTCCACCGCCGTGCCCTCGACATCGGCGGGGTCGGACTCGACACGCTAAGGGCGGCGCTGCTCGGCTGAGTGCCCGCATCCGACGCCCCCGCCCGACTCGCCGGGCGGGGGCGGTTGCCGCTTGTCGATTAGCCCGTCTAAGCTAGACAGGCCGCGTTTTGTGGTGAACCCACCCGCACGCCTCCGGCGACTTCACCGTGCAGCATCCGCCGAGGCCCGAATCTCGTCCATCCTGGAGCATCTACTTATATGACAATCGCAACGACCGATAGGGCACCCAAGCAGGTCGCCATCAACGACATTGGATCTGCTGAAGACTTTCTTGCCGCGGTCGAAAAGACACTGAAGTTTTTCAACGACGGAGACCTCATCGAGGGCATCGTCGTCAAGATCGATCGTGACGAGGTCCTCCTCGACGTCGGTTACAAGACCGAGGGTGTCATCCCCTCCCGCGAGCTTTCGATCAAGCACGACGTCAACCCCGATGAGGTTGTTTCCGTCGGCGACACGGTCGAAGCCCTCGTTCTCCAGAAGGAGGACAAGGAAGGCCGCCTCATCCTGTCGAAGAAGCGCGCGCAGTACGAGCGTGCGTGGGGCGACGTGGAGAAGATCAAAGACGCCGACGGCGTGGTGACCGGGTCGGTAATCGAGGTCGTCAAGGGTGGCCTCATCGTCGACATCGGCCTGCGTGGGTTCCTCCCCGCGTCGCTCATCGAGCTGCGCCGTGTTCGCGACCTGACCCCGTACCTCGGCCAGGAGATCGAAGCGAAGATCCTCGAGCTCGACAAGAACCGCAACAACGTGGTCCTGTCGCGCCGTGCCCTGCTCGAGCAGACCCAGTCCGAGAGCCGTACGACGTTCCTCAACAACCTCGCCAAGGGCCAGGTTCGCAAGGGTGTCGTCTCGTCGATCGTCAACTTCGGTGCGTTCGTCGACCTCGGCGGCGTCGACGGTCTCGTCCACGTCTCCGAGCTCAGCTGGAAGCACATCGAGCACGCCTCAGAGGTCGTCGAGGTTGGCCAGGAGGTCACCGTCGAGATTCTCGAGGTCGACCTCGAGCGCGAGCGCGTCTCCCTGTCGCTCAAGGCGACGCAGGAGGACCCGTGGCAGGTCTTCGCCCGCACCCACGCAATCGGACAGGTTGCGCCGGGCAAGGTCACGAAGCTCGTCCCCTTCGGCGCGTTCGTTCGCGTCGCAGAGGGCATCGAGGGCCTCGTGCACATCTCCGAGCTGTCGGGCAAGCATGTCGAGCTCGCCGAGCAGGTTGTCTCGGTCGGCGACGAGGTGTTCGTCAAGGTCATCGACATCGACCTCGAGCGTCGCCGCATCTCCCTCTCGCTGAAGCAGGCGAACGAGGGCGTCGACCCCGAGGGCACCGAGTTCGACCCGGCGCTCTATGGAATGCTCACCGAGTACGACGACGCCGGGAACTACAAGTACCCCGACGGCTTCGACCCGGAGACCAACGAGTGGAAAGAGGGCTTCGAGACCCAGCGCGAGAAGTGGGAGCAGGACTACGCTGCAGCCCAGGCCCGCTGGGAAGCCCACAAGAAGCAGGTCTCCACGGCTGCCAACGAGGTTCGCGACGCGCCCGCCGCTGCCGGCTCCTCGTTCTCGAGCGACGCTGACTCGGCCGGAACCCTCGCCGACGACGCCGCGCTTGCGGCTCTTCGCGAGAAGCTGTCCAACGGCTCCTAACCGAGTGGTGTGAAGCGGCCGGGTTCCTCTGGGGGCCCGGCCGCTTTGTCGTTGCCGGGGCGTCGTTGTCGGGACGTCTTTGTCGGGACGGCAGCCCGTACGGGCGCTGAAAGTACGCATTATGGCTGCTCAGTCCGCCCCTCAACAGCCAACACGCGTACTCTCGCGCGCCGGCGGCGCCTCTGCCTCCGCGCGCGCCCCCTCAGGCGGGCGGATGCTAAGGCTGTTGCAGCGCCGTCGCTGAGCGCGCGCGACGGCGCCGATAGCCGCGAATGGCCAGAATCACGCCGATCACCAGCGCCGGGATCACGATGATCAGCAGCAGCGGGAGCGCGATCGCGAGGAAAGCCATCGCGACGCTCACCCCGTCCTCGACGAAGCTCGCCGCGGGAGCGGCGGCGCCGGCCGTCGCAATGTTCAGCACCGGGCGAGCGGCCATCTTCAGCAGGTGCACGCCGAGCGCGAGGACCACCCCCGACAGGATCGGCACCCACTGGTTCGACGCGAAAAACTCGGCCGGGTCGGTGACGGCCCGCGTCTCGGCGGACGAGCCCGACCCGAAAGCGAGACCGCCGGCGGCCGGGCGCACCACCGTCTGCAGCACGTCGTTGACGGTGTCGACAGCCGGGATCTTGTCGGCGAAGAACTCGACGACGAGCAACACGCCGAGAATCACGAGCACCCACTCGTTCTCGAGCCAGGCCCACGCCGGTGGAAGCGCGACGATGTCGAGAAAGCGGGAGGCGAGACCCAGGGCGAGCAGGGGAATGTAGGCGTTGAGCCCTGCGGCCATCGCCAGGCCGGTGCCAGTCAGCAGCTCGAGCATGGATGCCTCCAAATTCTCCTACCTCGATGCTACGACGCCCGGGCGCGTCGCGGGCCGGTCCCCGCCCAGTCACGCGGGTGTTGTTCACTCCCGCGGCAGTAATCCCACCCGCACAAGCAAACAGCCCCCGCACGAGCAAACAGCACCCGCACAAACCGCGGCCGCGGCGCCCCGCGGTTAGCATGAGCGGATGCACCTGATCGCACTGACCGGCGGCATCGCGTCCGGCAAATCGCTCGTGAGCGCTCGCCTCGCCGAGCACGGGGCCGTCGTCATCGACGCCGACCTGCTCGCACGGGAGGTCGTCGAGCCGGGCACGCCGGCACTGAAGGCGATCGCGGACCAGTTCGGCGCATCCGTCATCGACAGCGACGGCCGTCTCGACCGCGCCGCGCTCGGCACGATCGTCTTCGCCGACCCAGAAGGGCTCGAGCTGCTGAACGGCATCACCCACCCCGCGGTGAGGACGCTCACGCGCGAGCGCATCGCCGCAGCGGAGACGGCAGATTCGGACGCGATCGTCGTGTACGACGTGCCGCTGCTCGCCGAGACGAACGTGGCTCACGGCTACGACGTCGTGGTTGTCGTCGAGGCGGACGAGGCCGAGCGCATCCGCCGCATGGTCGACAACCGCGCCATGTCGCGGGACGACGCGGAGCGCCGCCTCCGCTCCCAGGCGACCGACGACGAGCGGCGGGCCATCGCCGATGTCGTCATCGACAACTCCGGCACGATCGAGCAGACGCTCGCGCAGGCCGACGCGCTGTGGGAGCGCGTCACCGGTTCCGCTGCTGGCAAACACTGACGTCTCTGTCAGTGGTGCTGCCTAAGCTAGTTTCATGGAACCAACACGCTCAGTGCGCCCGTTTGAGGTCATCAGCGAGTACACGCCGAGCGGAGACCAGCCGGCGGCGATCGCCGAACTCACCTCCCGCATCAACGCGGGGGAGACGGATGTCGTGCTGCTCGGCGCCACCGGAACCGGCAAGTCCGCGACGACGGCTTGGCTGATCGAGCAGGTGCAGCGGCCGACCCTCGTGCTCGCCCACAACAAGACGCTCGCCGCGCAGCTCGCCAACGAGTTCCGCGAGCTCATGCCGAACAACGCCGTCGAATACTTCGTCTCCTACTATGACTACTACCAGCCGGAGGCGTACGTTCCGCAGACCGACACCTTCATCGAGAAAGACAGCTCGGTCAACGCCGAGGTGGAGCGGTTGCGGCACTCCACGACGAACTCGCTGCTCAGCCGCCGCGACGTCATCGTGGTGTCGACCGTCTCGTGCATCTACGGCCTCGGCAGCTCCGAGGAGTACCTCGAGGCGATGATGGCGCTGCAGGTCGGGATGCGCATCAACCGCGACGTGCTGATCCGCAAGTTCGTGTCGATGCAGTACCAGCGCAACGACGTGGACTTCTCCCGCGGCAACTTCCGGGTGCGCGGCGACACGATCGAGATCATCCCGATGTACGAGGAGCTCGCGATCCGCATCGAGATGTTCGGCGACGAAATCGAGGCCCTGTACTCCCTGCATCCGCTCACGGGCGACGTCGTCAAGAAGCTCGACGCCGTGTCGGTGTTCCCCGGATCGCACTACGTCGCCGGCGACGAGGCGATGCGCGCCGCGACGATCACGATCAAGGAGGAACTCGCCGAGCGGCTCGGCCAGCTCGAGCGCGAGGGCAAGCTGCTCGAGGCGCAGCGCCTGCGCATGCGCACGACCTTCGACCTCGAGATGATGGAGCAGATCGGCTTCTGTAGCGGCATCGAGAACTACTCCAGGCACATCGACCAGCGCGCGCCCGGCGAGGCCCCGCACTGCCTGATCGACTACTTCCCGGACGACCTACTCGTCGTCATCGACGAGTCGCACGTCACGATCCCGCAGATCGGGGCGATGTACGAGGGGGATGCCTCGCGCAAGCGCACCCTCGTCGAGCACGGGTTCCGGCTGCCGAGCGCCATGGACAACCGGCCGCTGAAGTTCAACGAATTCCTCGACCGGGTCGGGCAGAAGGTCTACCTCTCGGCCACGCCGGGCAAGTACGAGATGGGCATCACCGACTCCGTCGTCGAGCAGATCATCCGGCCGACCGGACTCATCGACCCCGAGATCGTCGTCAAGCCGACGAAGGGGCAGATCGACGACCTGCTCGAGGAGATCCGCATCCGCGCGGCGAAAGACGAGCGGGTGCTCGTCACAACCCTCACCAAGAAGATGGCGGAGGAGCTCACCGACTTCCTCGGCGAGGCCGGGGTGCGGGTGCGCTACCTGCACTCCGACGTCGACACCCTCCGCCGGGTCGAACTGCTCACCGAGCTGCGCGCCGGCGTCTACGACGTGCTCGTCGGCATCAACCTGCTGCGGGAGGGGCTCGACCTGCCCGAGGTGTCGCTCGTCGCGATCCTGGATGCCGACAAGGAAGGCTTCCTGCGCTCCGCGACCTCCCTCATCCAGACCATCGGCCGGGCGGCGCGGAACGTTTCCGGCGCCGTGCACATGTACGCCGACGTGCTCACCGACTCGATGAAGAAGGCGATCGACGAGACCTCCAGGCGGCGCGAGAAGCAAGTCGCCTACAACCTCGAACGCGGCGTCGACCCGCAGCCGTTGCGCAAGCGCATCGCCGACATCACCGAGATCCTGCAGCGGGAGCAGGCCGACACGCAGGCACTGCTGGCAGGGCGTGACGGCCGCAAGCGTTCCCCCACACCGGGGCTGCGCCGGGAGGGACTCGCGGCGGCCGGCGCCGGCGACCTCGAGAGCATCATCCGCGACCTCAACGAGCAGATGCTGCAGGCGGCGGGGGAGCTGAAGTTCGAGCTCGCGGCGCGGCTGCGCGATGAGGTCTCCGACCTGAAGAAGGAGCTGCGCCAGATGGAGGCGGCCGGTCACCTCGCGTGACCGGATCCGCGGCGGCCAGAGCACAGGCGAGGCCGCTCACGGCCCGCTGTCAGGCCGATGTCGGTGGCATCCGTAGGATATAGAGAGTGTCTATTTCGAACGTAGAATCCGGGTCCGTGCTCAGTGTCCGCGGGGCCAGGGTCCATAATCTTCGCAACGTCGACCTGGAGATCCCGCGCGACTCCCTCGTCGTTTTCACCGGCCTCTCCGGCTCCGGCAAGTCATCCCTCGCGTTCGACACGATCTTCGCCGAGGGGCAGCGCCGGTACGTCGAGTCGCTGTCCGCCTACGCCCGCCAGTTCCTCGGCCAGGTCGACCGACCCGACGTCGACTTCATCGAGGGACTGAGCCCCGCCGTCTCGATCGACCAGAAGTCCACCAACCGCAACCCGCGGTCGACGGTCGGCACGATCACCGAGATCTACGACTACATGCGCCTGCTTTGGGCGCGGATCGGCATCCCTCACTGTGCGATCTGCGGCGAGAAGATCGAGAAGCAGACGGTGCAGCAGATCGCCGACCAGCTCATGACCCTGCCGGCAGGAACCCGATACCAGGTCGTCAGCCCGGTTATCTCGAAGAAGAAGGGCGAATTCGTCGACCTGTTCCGCGAGCTCGCCGCCACCGGCTACTCCCGCGCGATCGTCGACGGGGAGCAGATCCAGCTCAGCGACCCGCCCACGCTCAAGAAGCAGATCAAGCACGACATCTCGGTGGTCGTCGACCGGCTCGTCGCGGCCGACGACATCCTCAGCCGCCTCACCGACTCCCTCGAGACCGCGCTGCGCCTCACCGACGGCCTCGTCTCAATCAACTTCATCGACGAGAAGGGCGACAAGGCGTGGCGCAATTTCTCCGAGAAGCTGTCCTGCCCGAACGGGCATCCGGTGCAGCTCACCGAGATCGAGCCGCGCACCTTCTCGTTCAACGCGCCGTTCGGCGCCTGCCCGGAATGCTCCGGGCTCGGCACCCGCATGTCGGTCGACTCCGAACTGCTGCTCGGCGACCCGGCACTGAGCCTCGCCGAGGGGGTCATCCTGCCCTGGACCCAGTCCGGCAAGGGCCTGTTCACCTACTTCCAGCGGCTGCTGCAGGGACTCGCGCACGACCTCGACTTCTCGCTCAAGACCCCCTGGCGCGACCTCGACGACGAGGTGCAGGAGGCGATCCTCCAGGGCAACAACTTCGAGGTGACGGTCAAGTGGAAGAACCGCTACGGCCGTGAGATGAAGTACTCCACCGGCTTCGAGGGCGTCATGCCGTACATCGAGCGCAAGTTCCTCGAGGCGGAGACGGATGCCGCGCGGCAGCGCTACTCCAGCTACCTGCGCGAGATCCCGTGCCCGGTCTGCGACGGCAAGCGGCTGCGGCCAGAGGTTCTCGCCGTGACCGTGCACGACCACAACATCTCCGACGTCGCCGAGCTCAGCCTCGTCGACGCGTTCGAGTTCATGCAGCTCCTCGAGCTCTCCGAGCGGGAGGCGAAGATCGCCGCCGCCGTGCTGCGGGAGATCCGCGCGCGGCTCTCGTTCCTCATCGAGGTCGGGCTCAACTACCTGAACCTAGCGCGGTCCGCCGGGTCGCTCAGCGGCGGAGAGGCCCAGCGCATCCGGCTCGCCACCCAGATCGGGTCGGGCCTGACCGGAGTGCTCTACGTGCTCGACGAGCCGAGCATCGGCCTGCACCAGCGGGACAACCGGCGCCTCATCGAGACGCTCGTGAAGCTGAAGAACCTCGGCAACACCCTCATCGTCGTCGAGCACGACGAGGACACCATCCGCACCGCCGACTGGATCGTCGACATCGGTCCCGGCGCGGGCGAGCACGGGGGAGAGGTCGTGCACTCCGGCTCCTACGCCGACCTGCTCGAGAACCGGCGCTCGATGACCGGCGACTACCTCTCCGGCCGCCGCTCGATCGAGGCGCCGGCGAAACGGCGCCCTGTCGACCCGAAGCGCAAGCTCGTCGTCGAGGGCGCGCGGGCGAACAACCTCCGGAACGTCACCGTCGAGTTCCCGCTCGGGCTGTTCGTGGCCGTCACCGGGGTGAGCGGGTCGGGCAAGTCCTCCCTCATCAACGACATCCTCTACAAGGTGCTCGCGAACGAGCTCAACGGCGCCCGCCAGATCCCCGGCAAGCACACCAGGGTCACCGGGCTCGACAACCTCGACAAGGTCGTGCACGTCGACCAGGCGCCGATTGGCCGCACCCCGCGCTCCAACCCGGCCACCTACACCGGCGTGTTCGACAAGATCCGCAACCTGTTCTCCGAGACCCAGGAGGCGAAAGCGCGCGGCTACCTGCCCGGCCGGTTCAGCTTCAACGTCAAGGGCGGGCGCTGCGAGAACTGCTCCGGCGACGGCACCATCAAGATCGAGATGAACTTTCTGCCCGACGTGTACGTCGTCTGCGAGGTCTGCGACGGCGCCCGTTACAACCGCGACACCCTCACCGTGCACTACAAGGGCAAGAGCATCGCCGAGGTGCTCGACATGCCGATCAGCGAGGCGGCCGAGTTCTTCGAGGCCATCGGTTCCATCAGCCGGTTCCTCAAGACCCTCGTCGACGTCGGCCTCGGCTATGTGCGGCTCGGCCAGAGCGCCACGACCCTGTCCGGCGGCGAGGCGCAGCGGGTCAAGCTCGCGACCGAGCTGCAGAAGCGCTCCAACGGGCGCAGCATCTACGTGCTCGACGAGCCCACAACGGGCCTGCACTTCGAAGACGTGCGCAAGCTCCTGATCGTGCTCGGCGGACTCGTCGAGAAGGGCAACACCGTCATCGTCATCGAGCACAACCTCGACGTGATCAAGTCGGCGGACTGGCTCATCGACCTCGGCCCCGAGGGCGGCTCCGGCGGCGGCTCGGTCATCGGCACCGGCACCCCGGAGCAGCTCGCGAAGAACGCGAAGAGCCACACCGGCGTGTTCCTCGGCGAGGTCCTCGCGGCGGATGCAGCGCGCGCCGCGGTCGCGAAGACGGCGGCGAAAGCCGCGAAGGGTGCCTTATCGACCCGCGCCCAGCGAGCCAAGGTCGCCGCGGCAGTCGCCGCCGGCTAGCCGATGGCCGACACCGTCCCCTACCGGCCGAAACCCGGTGACATCCCCACCCGGCCGGGCGTCTACCGGTTCAGCGACGCGTCCGGCCGGGTGCTGTACGTGGGCAAGGCGAACAGCCTCCGGGCGAGGCTGTCCAACTACTTCGCGCCGCTGCGCACCCTGCACGAGCGCACCAGACGCATGGTGCTCGCCGCCGACGCCGTCGAATGGACCGTCGTCGGCTCCGAGTTCGAGGCCCTGCAGCTCGAGTACACCTGGATCAAGGAGTTCGACCCGCCCTTCAACGTGAAGTTCCGGGACGACAAGACCTACCCGTACCTCGCAATCACGCTCGGCGACCCGGTTCCGCGGGTGTTCATCACCCGCAACCGCAAGATTCCCGGGGCGCGCTACTTCGGCCCGTACACGAAGGTCTGGGCGATCCGCGAGACGGTCGACCAGATGCTCAAAGCGTTCCCGATGCGCAGCTGCACCGAGTCGACGTACAAGAGGGCCGAGCAGACTGGCCGCCCGTGCCTGCTCGGCGACATCGGCAAGTGCGTCGCGCCCTGCGTCTCGCGGGTCACGAAAGAGGAGCACAAGTCGGTCGCCCTCGACTTCGCCAGTTTCATGGGAGGCAACGATTCCCGCTACCTCGCCGACCTCACCGCCAGGATGAAGCGCGCCGCGGCGGATCAGGACTACGAGTCGGCCGCGCGCATCCGCGACCAGCTCGGCGCCCTCGAGGCGGCGCTGTCGAAGAGCACAATCGTGCTGCACGACGACATCGACGTCGACATCTTCGGCATCGCGCACGACGAGCTCGCCGCCGCCGTACAGCAGTTCATGGTGCGCGGCGGCCGGATCCGCGGGGTCCGCGGTTGGGTCGTCGACAAGGAGCTCGACCTCGACCTGGGCGCCCTCGTCGACACGGTGCTGCAGAAGGCCTACGAGGACGCCGTGCCGCCGCGCGAGATCCTCATCCCCGAGCTCCCCGAGGACTCGGCCGCGCTCGAGCTGCTGCTCACCCGCGTCCGCGCCGACCGCGGCGAGACCGGCAGGGTGACCCTGCGCAGCGCCCAGCGCGGAGACAAGGCCGCCCTCGCCCTCACCGTCGCCACGAATGCCCACAACGCGCTCGTGCTCTACAAGTCCAAGCGCAGCGGCGACTTCGTCGCCCGGTCGCAGGCCCTCGCCGACATCCAGGAGGCGCTCGGCATGCCGGAGGCCCCGCTGCGGATGGAGTGCTTTGACGTCTCCCACCTCAGCGGCACCAACATCGTCGCCTCGATGGTCGTCTTCGAGGACGGGCTGCCGAAGAAAGACCAGTACCGCCGGTTCAGCATCCCCGAGTCGACCGACGACACCCAGTCGATCTACCAGACGCTGTCCCGCCGGCTCGCGAACGTCGACCAGGAGACCACCCGCGCGGGCGACGACGACCAGTCGGTCAAGAAGTTCGCCTACCGGCCGAACCTCCTCATCGTCGACGGCGGCCAGCCGCAGGTCGCGGCCGCCGCCAAAGCCATGGCCGACGCCGGCGTCACCGGGATCCAGCTCTGCGGCATCGCGAAGCGGCTCGAGGAGCTCTGGCTGCCCGACTCCGACTACCCCGTGATCCTGCCGCGCAACAGCGACGCCCTGTTCCTGTTCCAGCGCATCCGCGACGAGGCGCACCGCTTCGCGATCAGCTACCAGCGCCAGCGGCGGAGCAAGGACATCTCGACGGCACTCGACGGCATCCCGGGGCTCGGGCCCTCCCGCATCCGGGAGCTGCTGCGGCACTTCGGGTCGGTCAAACAGCTCAGGGCGGCGGATGCTGAGGCGATTACCGAGGTCAAGGGGATCGGCCCCGCCCTCGCCGAAGTCATCCACCGCACGCTGCGCGCCTGAGGCCCTCCCGCGCGCATCGGTAGGCTTGACCCAGCACGGCCCCCGAATCGAGCAGAAGCGGCAACGAACACGATGACCGACCCTCCCGTCCAGCAGGAAGTACTCATCATCACCGGCATGTCGGGGGCGGGCAGGTCGACGGTCGGCAACGCGCTCGAAGACCTCGGCTGGTACGTCGTCGACAACCTGCCGCCGCAGATGCTGCGCCCACTCGTCGAGCTCGTCGAACGGGCCGGCTCGAACCTGCCCAAGATCGCCGCCGTCGTCGACGTGCGCGGCGGGGCGCTGTTCCGCGACCTTGCCGAGATCATCCGCTCGCTGCGCACCGGTACCCAGCTGCGCGTGCTCTTCCTCGAGGCCACCGACGCCGCACTCGTGCGCCGGTTCGAGCAGGTGCGTCGCCCGCATCCGCTCCAGGAGGACGGCACAATCCTCGACGGGATCACGGCGGAGCGCGAACGGATGCTCGACCTCCGCGAGGCGAGCGACCTCATCATCGACACCTCCGACCTCAACATCCATCAGCTGTCGACGAAGATCGTCGAGGCGTTCACCGGGGCCGACACACCCGGGCTGCAGGTGACGCTGCTGAGTTTCGGGTTCAAGTACGGGCTCCCGACCGACGCCGACCTGGTCGCCGACATGCGGTTCCTGCCCAATCCGTTCTGGATTCCCGAGCTGCGGTCGTTCACCGGCCTCGACCGCCAGGTGAGCGACTACGTGCTCGCGCAAGAAGGGGCGCGCCAGTTCGTGACAGACTATGCCGCGGCCATCACTCCGGTGCTCGCCGGCTATCAGCGCGAGAACAAGAGACACGCTACGATCGCCATTGGATGCACCGGGGGGAAGCACCGATCGGTCGCCGTCGCGCAAGAGTTCGCCACGCGACTTCGAGACCTTCCCGGTGTGGCCGTGAGCGTCAAGCACCGCGACCTCGGCCGCGAGTGAACCTCACCCGGACAACCGGGTCGCCGGCGTACGGCCGACACGAACAGCAAAGGATTTTCCCACCGTGGCTCTAACCGCCGACGTCAAAGACGAACTGGCCCGCATCGAGGTCGCCAAGACGACCGTTCGCGCTGCCGAACTCGCCACCATCCTGCGCTTCTCGGGCGGGCTGCACCTCATCTCGGGACGCATCGCGGTCGAGTCCGAGCTCGACACCGCCCAGCTCGCCAAGCGCGTGCGCAAGGACCTCGCCGAGCTGTACGGCGTGCGCAGCGAGATCTCCGTGATGTCCGCCTCCGGCCTGCGCCGCACGAGCCACTACCTCGTGCGCGTGCTCGACGGCGGGGAGACCCTCGCCAGGCAGACCGGCCTCCTCGACGCGCGGCGCCGCCCGATCCGCGGCCTCCCCAACCGGCTCACGACCGGAAGCCGCGAGGAGATCGCCGCAGTCTGGCGCGGCGCGTTCCTCGCCCACGGCTCGCTCACCGACCCCGGCCGTTCCGCGGCGCTTGAGATCACCTGCCCCGGCAATGAATCCGCCCTCGCGCTCGTCGGCGCCGCCGGCCGTCTGAAGGTGCAGGCCAAGGCCCGCGAGGTGCGCGGCGTGCACCGCGTCGTGATCCGCGACGCCGATGCGATCAGCGCAATGCTCGTGCACATGGGCGCTCAGGCGACCGTGCTGCATTGGGAGGAGCTGCGCCAGCGCCGGGAGGTGCGGGCGACCGCCAACCGGCTGGTGAACTTCGACGACGCGAACCTGCGCCGCTCCGCGCAGGCCGCCGTGGCCGCCTGCGCAAGGGTCGAGCGGGCCCTCGAGATCCTCGACGGAAACGTGCCGGACCACCTGCGATACGCGGGGGAGCTGCGACTGAACTTCCGCGACTCCAGCCTCGACGAGCTCGGGCACCACGCTGACCCGCCGATGACGAAGGACGCCGTCGCAGGACGCATCCGCCGGCTCCTCGCGATGGCCGACAAGCGCGCCGTCGACCTCGGCATCCCGGGCACCGACGCGAACCTGCCGCCCGACTACGACGAGTGACGCGCGCGGCGTAATCCGGAGGCGCGCTCAACGCCTGATAACTAGACTGAAATGGTCACCCGGGTCATGCGGTTTCCGCACCGGGAAAAATCTAAGCTAGGAGACAAACGAATGGCTGATTACACACTTCCTGAACTGCCGTACGACTATGCCGCACTCGAGCCGAGCATCAGCGGCACGATCATGGAGCTGCACCACGGCAAGCATCACCAGGCCTACGTGACCGGTGCGAACACCGCGCTGGTCCAGCTGGCCGAGGCGCGCGACAGCGGCAACCTCGCGAACGTCAACAAGCTCGAGAAGGACCTCGCGTTCAACCTCGGCGGGCACGTCAACCACTCCGTGTTCTGGACCAACCTCTCACCGGACGGCGGGGACAAGCCCACCGGCGAGCTCGCGTCGGCGCTCGACGACAACTTCGGCTCCTTCGACAAGTTCACGGCGCACTTCACCGCCGCCGCGCTCGGCGTGCAGGGCTCCGGCTGGGCTGCGCTCGTCTGGGACTCCATCGGCGAGCGGCTCATCATCCAGCAGTTCTTCGACCAGCAGAGCAACTTCGCTGCCGGCACGGTTCCCGTGCTCCTGCTCGACGTCTGGGAGCACGCGTACTACCTCGACTACCGCAACGTGCGTGCCGACTATGTGAAGGCATTCTGGAATATCGCGAACTGGGCGAACGTGCAGAAGCGCTTCGAAACGGCCCGCGAGAAGACGAACGGCCTGCTGCTACTGTCATAGCGGTGAAGTGCCCGGGTACGCCCGGGCACCCCGCCGCCGCCGCGTCCACTCACTCATTTCCTCCCCACCACCCAGCGCAATAACCGCGCCAGAACACCAGGAGTTCCCTTGACTGTCAAGATCGGTATCAACGGCTTCGGCCGCATCGGCCGCAACTACTTCCGCGCCGCCCTCGCCAAGGGCAGCGACGTCGAGATCGTCGCCGTCAACGACCTCACTGACAACAAGGCGCTCGCGCACCTGCTCAAGTACGACTCCATCAACGGACGCCTGGACGCCACCGTCGAGCTCGACGGCGACAAGATCATCGTCAACGGCAAGCCCATCCTCGTGTTCGCCGAGCGCGACCCCGCGAACCTCCCCTGGGGCGAGCTCGGAGTCGACATCGTCATCGAGTCGACCGGCTTCTTCACCAAGGCCGACGACGCCCGCAAGCACATTACCGCCGGCGCCAAGAAGGTTCTCGTCTCCGCACCCGCGACCGGCGACAACGTCGCCACGATCGTGCTCGGCGTGAACGAGGACATCTACGACCCGGCCGTGCACGACATCATCTCCAACGCCTCCTGCACGACGAACTGCCTCGCGCCGCTCGCCAAGGTGCTGCTCGACAACTTCGGCATCGAGCGCGGTCTCATGACCACGGTCCACGCCTACACCGCCGACCAGAACCTCCAGGACGGCCCGCACAGCGACCTCCGCCGCGCCCGCGCCGCCGCCCTCAACATCATCCCGACGTCGACCGGTGCCGCCAAGGCCCTCGGTCTCGTCATCCCCGCACTCGTCGGCAAGCTCGACGGCTACGCGCTGCGCGTACCCGTGCCCACCGGCTCGATCACCGACCTCACGGTCGAGGTCAACGGCACCGTCACCGTCGAGCAGGTCAACGCGGCCTACAAGGCGGCCGCCGAGGGCCCGCTCAAGGGAATCCTGAAGTACACCGAAGACCCCATCGTCTCGAGCGACATCGTCGGCGACCCGCACTCCTCGATCTTCGACGCCGGCCTCACCAAGGTGCTCGGCAGCCAGGTCAAGGTCGCCTCGTGGTACGACAACGAGTGGGGCTACTCGAACCGCCTCGTCGACCTCACCGAGTACGTCGCGGCCAAGCTCTAACGACCCGAGGGCAGAGGAATGACGCTCCGCACGATCGATTCCCTCGGACCGCTGGCCGGCAAGAAGGTCATTGTCCGCTGCGATCTGAACGTCCCGTTGAAGGATGGCCAGATCACGGACGACGGACGGATCCGAGCCTCCCTGCCTACCCTGGGCGCGCTGGTAGCCGCCGGGGCGCGAGTGATAGTGATCTCGCACCTCGGCCGGCCCGACGGCACGCCCGATCCGAAGTACAGCCTCGCCCCGGTCGCCACGCGGCTGGGCGAGCTGCTCGGGCAGGACGTCGCATTCGCCGCGGACACCGTCGGCAGCTCCGCCTCCGAGGCGGCGGCCGGCCTCGCTGACGGCCAGGTCGCGCTGCTCGAGAACCTCCGGTTCGACGCGCGCGAAACCTCGAAGTCCGACGGCGACCGCCGCGAGTTCGCGGCGGAGCTCGCCGGCCTCGGCGACGCGTTCGTCTCCGACGGCTTCGGCGTCGTCCACCGCAAGCAGGCGAGCGTCTACGAGCTCGCCGAACTCCTGCCGAGCTCGGCCGGCACTCTCATCGCAACCGAGCTCGCAGTGCTCGACAAGCTCACCGCAACCCCGACCCGCCCGTACACGGTCGTCCTCGGCGGCTCCAAGGTCTCCGACAAGCTCGGGGTCATCGCGCACCTCCTTCCGCGCGTCGACTCGCTGCTCATCGGCGGCGGCATGCTCTTCACCTTCCTCGCGGCCCTCGGCCACAAGGTGGGCGGCAGCCTGCTCGAGGACGACCAGCTCGACGTCGTGCGCGGCTACCTCGCCGAGGCGGAGCGCCTCGGCGTCGAGATCGTGCTGCCCACCGACATCGTCGTGGCCTCGAAATTCGGACCCGATGCCGAGCACGTCCTCGCACCGGCCGACGGCATCGAGAACACGCCCTTCGGAGCATCCGGACTCGGACTTGACATCGGCCCCGACACCGCCGCGCGATTCGCAGAGGTCATCCGGGCATCGAAGACGGTGTTCTGGAACGGCCCGATGGGCGTCTTCGAGCTCGAGCCGTTCGCGGCCGGCACGAAAACCGTCGCGCAGGCCCTCACCGAGATCGACGGGCTCTCGGTCGTGGGGGGCGGCGACTCTGCTGCGGCCGTGCGTGCGCTCGGCTTCACTGACGAACAATTTGGACACATTTCAACGGGTGGCGGCGCGAGCCTCGAGTTCCTCGAGGGCAAGCGTCTCCCAGGACTGGAGATTCTCGGATGGCAAGCATGACCACAAACGGGCGCGTTCCACTGATCGCGGGCAACTGGAAGCTCAACCTCGACCACCTGCAGTCGATCGCCTTCGTGCAGAAGCTCGCCTGGAGCCTGAAGGACGCGCGGCTTGATTTCAGCGACGTCGAGGTCGCAGTGTTCCCGCCGTTCACCGACCTCCGCTCGGTGCAGACGCTCATCTCCGCCGACAAGCTCCCGCTCAAGTTCGGCGCTCAGGACCTGTCCGAGCACGACTCCGGCGCCTACACCGGCGAGATCTCCGGCCAGTTCCTCAAGGCCCTCGACTGCAGCTACGTCATCATCGGGCACTCCGAGCGGCGCACCCTGCACAACGAGACCGACGCCGTCGTCGCGGCGAAGACCGCCGCCGCCCTGCGCCACGGACTCGTTCCGGTGATCTGTGTCGGCGAGACCGCCGAGGACCTCGAGACCCACGGCCCCAGCGCCGTTCCCGTGTCACAGCTGAAGGTGGCGCTCGCGACGGTGCCGCAGGGCGCCGACATCGTCGTCGCCTACGAGCCTGTCTGGGCAATCGGCTCCGGCCAGGCCGCCACCCCTGAGCAGGCCGAGCAGGTGTGCGCCGCGCTGCGCGCCGTCGTCGCCGAGAAGATCGGTCAGGATGCAGCGGACAAGACCCGCATCCTCTATGGCGGCTCGGTCAAGTCGGGCAACATCGCCGGATTCCTGCGCCAGCCCAACGTCGATGGGGCGCTCGTGGGCGGTGCCAGCCTCGACATCACCGAATTCTCTAGCATTGCTCGTTTCCAAAAGCACGTCGGCGTCTGACCTGCCGTTATACTGATCAACGGTTTACCGCCGCTCTGAAAGGCTTTTTTTCGTGGAAATTCTCCAGGTCATCCTGCAGGTCCTGCTCGGCATCACGAGCCTCCTGCTGACCTTGCTCATCCTCCTGCACCGCGGTCGCGGTGGCGGGCTTTCCGACATGTTCGGCGGTGGAGTGACCTCGAATCTGGGCGCATCCGGCGTCGCGGAGCGTAATCTTAATCGCATCACGGTGTTCCTGGGGCTGCTCTGGATCACCTGCATCATCGTGCTCGGTTTGATCACCAAGTTCAGCGGAAGTTAGGACACACCATGGCATCAGGTGGAAGTGCAATTCGCGGCTCGCGCGTGGGTTCAGGGCCGATGGGCGAGCAGGATCGCGGGTACAAGGCGGAGCGCATCGCCGTCTCCTACTGGGACGCGCTCGGCAACCAGACCGTCCGCTACTTCGCAGCGAACCTTCCCGATGCCGAGATTCCCGAGCTGATCGACTCTCCGCAGTCCGGCCTTCCCGCCGGCCGCGACAAGGAGAACCCGCCGAGCCTCGTCAAGCTCGAGCCGTACAAGACCCACCTCGCCTACGTCAAGGAACGACGCACCGAGGCAGAGGCGACCGAGCTCCTCAACGAGGCACTCGAGCAGCTCCGCGCCCGCCGCGGCCGCATCGCCACAACCTAGCCAGCAGGCCTCTAGCCCGCGCTCGGTCCGGCCGCACGCCGCGATCGGACCGAGCGCCGCTAGTACTCGTGGCTGATCAGCTCCGCCGGCACCTCAGCGGACGCGGCACTGTCGACGAAGAAGACGGTGCGCCGACGTCCTCGCACCCCCGCGGCCGGAACCTCGAAGGATGAGGCGCCGGCGAGGGCGAGCCCGAGCGCCGAGGCCTTGTCCGCGCCCGAGAGCGCCAGCCAGATCCGGTCCGACCCGTTGATCGCGGGGAACGTCAGGCTCAGCCGCTCCGGCGGGGGCTTGGGCGCGTTGCGCACCGCGATGACCGAGCGGTCGGTGACCTTGGTGCCGTCCGATTCCGGGAAAAGCGAGGCGATATGCCCGTCCGGGCCGACGCCGAGGAAGGTGATGTCGAACACCGGTGCATCGGTGCCGTCGGAGGCCGCTGCCTTCAGCTCGGCGGCGTGGGCGTCGGCCGCGGCGTCGAGGTCGGCGGTCTCGCCCGGAGCCGGGAACGGGTGGATGTGCGCGGGGGTGAGCGCCACGTGGTCGAGCAGAGCCTCGCGGGCCTGCCGCTCGTTTCGATCGGCGTGGTCGTGTGCAACCCAGCGCTCGTCGCCCCACCAGATGTGCACGCGCGCCCAGTCGACCTGGTCGCGGGCATCCGACTCATTGATCGCCCTGAGGATGCCGATCCCGGCGCCTCCGCCGGTCAGCACAACGTGCACCTCCGGTTTCTCGTCGAGCAGGTCGATCATCTTCGTGATGAAGCGCGCGGCGACGGCGCTCGCGAGGGCGGGCAGGTCGTGGTGGACGAGCACCCGGCGTTCGGCGGTCATCTGGATGCCGCCTCGGCGTCGACGGGGGCGCCGACCGTGTCGAGCAACCCTCTCGTGATCACCTCACCGTACAGATCGTCCGGGCCGAGGCGACGGAGTTCCTCGGCGAGGCACTCGCGCATGCTCCGGCGAGGCAGCGAAATGTCGTGGACCGGCTGGTTCGGCTGTACGAGGGTGACGATGTTCACGTGCGAGCGGGACAGTTCGATCGTTCCGGAGGTGCGGTCGAGCTTGACGCCGTGGATGCCGCTGGACCCCGGTATCGACGGGGTGACCTCGTGCAGCACCGGAAGCTCGAGCTGCAGCTCCAGCCATGCGGCGATGAGGGTCGTCGACGGCGAGTCCGCCGCGCCGTGCACCTCGGCAGCGATAATCGGCTCGTACGGCGGCTGGTCGAGCACCGCGGCGAGCTGTGCGCGCCACAGGGTGAGCCTCGTCCAGGCGAAGTCGGTGTCGCCGGGGGAGTAGGTGCGGGCGAGGTGCTCGAGGAACCCGCGCGGGTCCCTCTGCGCCGCGGCATCCGTGATGCGTCGCTGGGCGATGCGGCCGAGCGGGGAGGTGGATGCGACCTCGGGCGCCTCGCCCGGCCACCATGCCACCACGGGGGCGTCGGGGAGCAGCAGCCCCGTCACGAGGCCCTCCTCGTCCTGCGCCATGTCGCCGTACGCCTTGAGCACGATGACCTCGCTGGCGCCGGCATCGCCGCCGACCCGGATCTGCGCGTCGAGGCGCGTCACATCCTTCGCCGGGGAGTCGGCTGCCGCGGTCGAAATCACGATGACGCGCATCGGATGCTCGCGGGACGCGTCGTTCGCGGCCTCGATCGCCTCCTCCTCGTGGCCGAGGGAAGTGGAGATGACCAGGGTCAGCACACGACCGAGGGCAACGGCGCCGCCCTCCTCGCGGATCTTCACGAGCGTCTTCGAGATGCGGCTCGTGGTGGTGTCTGGCAGGTCGACGATCATGGGCGTCTCCAAGTTCGGCCGTCCCTCGCGAGGAGGTCATCGGCGGATGTCGGGCCCCAGGTTCCGGGCCGGTACTGCTCGGGCTGGCCCTGCGTCGCCCAGAACTCCTCGATTGGGTCGAGGATCTTCCAGCTCAGCTCCACCTCCTGGTGGCGCGGGAACAGGGGAGGGTCGCCGAGCAGCACATCGAGAATGAGTCGCTCGTACGCTTCCGGGCTCGCCTCGGTGAAGGCGTGGCCGTAGCCGAAGTCCATCGTGACGTCACGCACCTGCATGACCGCTCCCGGAACCTTCGAGCCGAAGCGGATCGTCACCCCCTCGTCGGGCTGCACGCGGATGACGAGAGCGTTCTGGCCGAGCGCAGAGGTCTGGCTCTCCGCGAACAGCTGCTGCGGGGCGCGCTTGAACACGACGGCGATCTCGGTCACCCTCCTGCCCAGTCGCTTGCCTGCCCTGAGGTAGAACGGCACGCCGGCCCACCTCCTGGTGCCGATGTCGAGCCGCATGGCCGCGAACGTCTCGGTCGTCGAGTCGGGGTTCATGCCCTCCTCGTCGAGAAATCCGAGCACCTTCTCGCCGCCCTGCCACCCTCCGGAGTACTGGCCGCGAGCGGTGCCCGTCGCCAGGTCCTTCGGCAACCGGACGGCCGACAGCACCTTCTCCTTCTCCGCGCGCAGGTCGGCCGCGTCGAACGAGATCGGCTCCTCCATGGCGGTGAGGGCAAGCAGCTGCAGCAGGTGGTTCTGGATGACGTCTCGGGCGGCCCCGATTCCGTCGTAGTAGCCCGCCCGGCCGCCGACACCGATGTCCTCGGCCATCGTGATCTGCACGTGGTCGACGTAGTTCGCGTTCCAGATCGGTTCGTAGAGCTGGTTCGCGAAGCGCAGCGCGAGGATGTTCTGCACCGTCTCCTTGCCCAGGTAGTGGTCGATGCGGAACACCGAGTCGGGCGGGAAGACCGACTCGACGACCTCGTTGAGCTCACGCGCCGTCTTTAGGTCGCTGCCGAACGGCTTCTCGATCACGACGCGCCGCCACTGGCCGTCCTTCTGCTCCGCGAGGCCGGATCTGCGCAGGTGCTCGGTCACCTCCGGGAACGACTTCGGCGGGATCGACAGGTAGAAGGCGTGGTTGCCCATCGTTCCCCGGTGAACGTCGAGCTCTTCGACGGTGTCCTTGAGCCGCGCGAAGGCCGCGTCATCGTCGAACTCGCCCTGCACGAAGCGGATGCCCTGCGCGAGCTGCTTCCACACGTCGTCGTCGAACGGCGTGCGCGCATACTGCTTGACCGCGTCGTGGACGACTTTCTCGAAGTCCTGCGTCTCCCAGTCGCGCCGCGCGAACCCCACCAGGGCGAAGCCAGGGGGGAGCAGACCGCGGTTGGCGAGGTCGTAGACCGCTGGCATGAGCTTCTTGCGCGACAGGTCTCCCGTCACGCCGAAGATGATGAGGCCGCTCGGGCCGGCGATGCGGCTGAGTCGGCGATCGGTGGCCAATCGCAACGGATTGAACTCCGGGGTGATCTCCACCGGGGGCATGCGGCTCCTTGTTTTCTGTTGTCTGGTCGCGTCAGCGCAGGGCGCTCATGAGCGCCTGGACGCTGTTCGCGGCGTCGTGCAGGGTGAGGGTCAGCACCGGTCGTCCGTGCTCGGCGAGCACGCTCGCGTCGCCAGCGGCCTGCGCCTGGATGAGCTGCCCGAAGCTGAACGGCCGGCCGGGAATCCCGAGGTCCAGCAGCTCCACTGCGGTGATCTGCAGGAACACCCCGACGGCGGGGCCGCCCTTGTGGAACTGGCCCGTCGAGTGCAGGAAGCGCGGCCCCCAGCCGAAGGTGACCGGCCGTCCCGCGCGCTCGGCGAGGACCTCGCGGAGCTGTGCAAGCTCGTGGAAGGTGTTCCTGTTGACGTAGGCCTGGATCGACAGGTACCCGTCGGGCCCGAGCTGGTCGACGAGCCGGTCGACGGCCGCGCGCAGCGAGTCGACGCCGCCTGTGACGTCACCGGTGCCGCGCACCTCGATCTCGCCCTCGACGAACGCCGGCGGCGCGGGCTGCGGTCGGGCGTCGAGCAGCCCGCGCGTGGCGATCTTGGCCGACTCCACATCCGGCTGGTCGAACGGGTTGATGTCGAGCAGCACCCCGGCGACGGCCGTCGCGTACTCCCAGACGAGGATCTGTGCCCCGAGGGTGCCGCTGATCTCGATCTCGCCCTCGACGACCTCCTCGGTGGCGCGCTTGTCGTGGACGAGGCGTACGATCTGCAGGTCGGGGAGCCCGGCGGAGACCTCGGGGGAGTCGACGTCGAGTACGACGGGAAGGATGCCGGTGCCGTGCTTGCCCGTCGACTCGGCGATGAGCTGCTCCGCCCAGTCGCCGAAACCCAGGATGTAGGTGCCATCGGCGACGATTCCGAGCTTGTCCTTGAGCGGCCTCGTGCCGGCGATCGCCGCGCCCAGCACGAGTCCCGGGTTATCCGGGGTGTCGAGGGCGAGCTGCAGGCTGACGGATTCCGCATCGTCGAGCAGGTGCTGGATGTCGACGCCGGCGAGCCCGCACGGCACCAGACCGAATGCGGTGAGCGCCGAGAAGCGGCCGCCCACGTTGGGGTCGGCGTTGAACACGCGGTAGCCGTCGGCGCGCGCCGACTCGTCGAGGGGCGAGCCAGGGTCGGTCACGATGACGATCCGGTCAACCGGGTCGATTCCGTGCTCGCGGAACGCCTGCTCGTACACGCGCTTCTGGCTGTCGGTCTCCACGGTCGATCCCGACTTGGAGGAGATCACGAGAGCGGTCGAGGCGAGGCGGTCGTGCAGCGCGGCGAGCACCTGGCCGGGGACCGTCGTGTCGAGCACGGTCAGCTCCACGCCGGCGGTGCGCGCAATAACCTCGGGGGCGAGCGAGGATCCACCCATCCCTCCGAGCACGATATGATTCACACCGCGCGAGCGGAGTTCGTCGCGCAGCGCGATGATCTCCGGCACGAGCGCCTCGGAGATCGCGACGGCCTCCACCCAGCCGAGGCGCCTGGACGCCTCGTCCTCGGCGGCCGCGCCCCACAGGCTCGCGTCCTGCGTCGTGATCCCGGAGGCGACCCGGTCGGCCACGAGCTGCGGCACCACCCGGGCGACCGCGTCGGCGGCCGCCCCGGTGACGGCGATGTCAAAGGTCACTTGGCCGCCTCGAGCGCCGCGGTCACCGTGTCGAGAAGTTCGTTCCAAGAGATCTGGAACTTTTCGACGCCTTCGCGCTCGAGCAGCTGGGTGACGTCGTCGTAGGAGATCCCGAGCGCGTCGAGCGCGTCGAGAACACCGTTGGCGGAGTCGTAGTTGCCGGTGACGGCATCGCCGGCGATCTCGGCGTGGTCGAAGGTCGCGTCGAGGGTCTTCTCCGGCATGGTGTTGACGGTGTCGGCGACGGTGAGCTCGGTCACGTACAAGGTGTCGGGGAGGTTGGGGTCCTTGACGCCCGTCGAGGCCCACAGTGGGCGCTGTTTGTTCGCCCCCGCGGCGAGCAGGGCGGCCGCCCGCTCGGTCGCGAAGGACTGCTCGAACGCCTGGTAGGCCAGGCGCGCATTCGCGACTCCCGCCGTGCTCTTGAGCGCGGCGGCCTCGTCGGTGCCGATGGCCTCGAGCCGCTTGTCGATCTCGGTGTCGACGCGCGACACGAAGAAGGAGGCGACCGAGTGGATGCTCGAGAGGTCGTGACCGGCCGTCGCGGCCTTCTCGAGACCGGTGAGGTAGGCGTTGATGACGTCGCGGTAGCGCTCGAGGCTGAAGATCAGGGTCACGTTGACGCTGATCCCCTCGCCGATCGTGTTCGCGATCGCCTCGAGCCCCTCGACGGTGGCCGGGATCTTGATCATCACGTTCGGGCGGTCGACCTTTGCCCAGAGGCGCTTCGCCTCCTCGAACGAGCCGGCAGCGTCGTGCGCGAGGTCCGGCTCGACCTCGATCGACACGCGCCCGTCGAATCCGTCGGTCGCGTCGTAGACGGGGCGGAAGATCTCGCACGCGTCGGCGACGTCGGCGGTGGTGATCTCGAAGACGGCGTCGGTGACGCTCGTGCCGCTTGCGGCAAGCTCGGCGATCTGGGCGTCGTACGCCTCGCCCTTGGCGAGAGCGCTGGCAAAGATCGTCGGGTTGGTGGTGATGCCGACGACGTTCTTCTCGGCGATGAGCTTCTGCAGCCCACCCGAGTTGATCCGCTCACGCGAGAGGTCGTCGAGCCAGATGCTCACGCCGGCGGCGGACAGGGTTGCGGTGGGGGAAAGGTTTTCGGTCATGGCGATCTTCCTTCGGTTGATGGTTCTCAGTTGCCGGTCGCCCGGGCGGCGGACAACGAATCCTTGGCGGCGGCGACCACGCTCTCGGTCGTCATGCCGAACTCGCGGTACAGGGTCTCGTAGTCGGCGGAGGCGCCGAAGTGCTCGATGGAGACGCTGCGCCCAGCGTCGCCCACGTAGTCGCGCCAGCCGAGGGCGATTCCGGCCTCGACCGACACCCGGGCCTTTACCCCGGCGGGGAGCACCTGTTCGCGGTACTCGGCACTCTGCTCCGCGAACCATTCGAGGCTTGGTGCGGAGACCACGCGAGCGCCGATCCCGTCGCCGGCCAGCGCGGTGCGCGCCTCGAGGGCGAACTGCACCTCGGAGCCGGTCGCGATGAGGATCACGTCGGGGGTGCCGCCGGCCGCGTCAGCGAGCACGTAGGCGCCCTTGGCGACGTGCTTCGCCGAGGCGAGCGTGTCGCCGCTCGCGAGGTCGTCGCCGCGCTCGAAGACCGGCAGGTTCTGGCGGGAAAGCACGATTCCGGCGGGACCGCGACGGCGCCCGAGGATCGCGTGCCACGCGTGCGCGGTCTCGTTCGCATCGGCGGGCCTGACCACGTCCAGGCCCGGGATGGCGCGGAGCGTCGCGAGCTGCTCGATCGGCTGGTGGGTTGGGCCGTCGGCGCCGAGCGCGACGGAGTCGTGCGTCCAAACGAAGATCGACGGCGCCTGCATGAGCGCCGCGAGACGCACGGCCGGCCGCATGTAGTCGCTGAAGATCAGGAACGTGCCGCCGAACGGGCGCGTGTTGCCGTGCAGAACGATGCCGTTGAGGATGGCGGCCATCGCGTGCTCACGGATGCCGAAGTGGAGCACCCGCCCATACTTGTTACCGGTCCACTCGCCGGTGGAGTGCTCGGCGGGGACGAACGACGCCGCGCCCTCGATGGTGGTGTTGTTCGACTCGGCCAGGTCGGCGGAGCCGCCCCACAGCTCGGGGATGACCGGGCCGAGAGCGTTCAGCACCTTGCCGGACGCGGCGCGCGTCGAGGCGTCCTTGCCGGCCGGGAATACGGGCAGCGCCTCGGCGACCCCGTCGGGCAGGTCGCCGGCGAGCACGCGGTCGAGGAGCGCCTTGCGCTCGGGCTGGGCTGCGGCCCACGCGTCGAACTGCACGTTCCACTCGGCGTGCGCGGCCTGGCCGCGCTCGACTGCCTTGCGGGTGTGGGCGAGCACGTCGTCCTCGACGGCGAATGACTGCTCGGGGTCGAAGCCGAGCACGGTCTTGACCGCGGCGAGCTCCTCGGCGCCGAGCGCGGACCCGTGGATTTTTCCCGTGTTCTGCTTCTTCGGCGACGGCCAGCCGATGATCGTGCGGAGGATGATGAGGGAGGGCCTGTCGGCATCGGCCTTCGCCGCCTCGATGGCGTCGTTCAGCTCGGCCAGGTCTTCGGTGTAGTCGCCGGTCTTTTTCCAGTCGACGACCTGCACCTGCCAGTTATATGCCTCGTAGCGCGCCTTCACGTCCTCGGTGAAGGCAATGTTGGTGTCGTCCTCGATCGAGATCTGGTTGCTGTCGTAGATGGCGATGAGGTTGCCGAGCTGCTGGTGGCCGGCGAGCGACGACGCCTCGCTCGTGATGCCCTCCTGCAGGTCGCCGTCTCCGGCGATGGCGTAGACGAAGTGGTCGAACGGGCTGTCGCCCGCCGCAGCATCCGGGTCGAAGAGGCCGCGCTCGAAACGAGCCGCGTAGGCGAAGCCCACGGCAGAGGCGAAGCCCTGGCCGAGCGGGCCGGTCGTGATCTCGACGCCGTCGGTGTGGCCGTACTCCGGGTGGCCGGGGGTCTTCGAGCCCCAGGTGCGCAGCGCCCTGAGGTCGTCCAGCTCGAGTCCGTAGCCGCCGAGGTAGAACTGCACGTACTGGGTCAACGAGCTGTGTCCGGCCGACAGGATGAATCGGTCACGGCCAATCCAGGTGTTGTCGCTCGGGTCGCGTCGCATGACCTTCTGGAACAAAAGGTACGCGGCGGGAGCCAGGCTCATCGCCGTGCCGGGATGCCCGTTTCCGACCTTCTCGACCGCGTCGGCGGCGAGGATGCGAGCGGTGTCGACTGCTCTGCTGTCAAGGGAATCCCACTGGAAATTTGGCACTTGATTGTCGACCCTTCGTTCGCTGTGGGGCCGGCCTGTGACCATCGCCCACACATGAGGTGTGGCTTGCCGCTGACGTCAACGGCATGTCCGCGTCGAATCTCGCCAAACCAGTCAACTTGGAGGCAGGGGGAGGTCGCTCGCGGCTGGCAAGCACCTCCAGTATAGAGAATCGCTCTGCGGGTGCGTCTCTCATGACGCCCTGCGTCGGGAGAGGTCCAGACTTCGATCAACTAGACTCGTCGAAGTAATGAATCCGGTTAGAGGAGCAATGGACGTAACCGTCAAGGCCCGCGTAGCACGCGAGAGGCCCGGGTTTGCTCGCAAGGCTCGCGCGTACGTCGCGCTGACGAAACCCCGCGTGATCGAGCTGCTGCTCGTAACGACCGCGCCCGTGATGGTTCTCGCGCAGAACGGCATCCCGAACCTGTGGCTTGTCGTCGCGACCCTCATCGGCGGCTCGCTCAGCGCCGGCTCGGCCGGCGCATTCAACTGCTACATCGACCGTGACATCGACCGGGTGATGGAGCGCACGAAGAACCGGCCGCTCGTCACGGGTGAGCTGAGCGACCGCGAGGCCCTCGTCTTCGCCTGGCTCGTTGGCATCGCGTCGATCGCCTGGCTCGCGATCACGACCAACCTGCTCGCCGCCGCGCTGTCGGCCGCCGCGATCTTCTTCTATGTCGTCGTCTACACCCTCTGGCTCAAGCGCCGCACGGCCCAGAACATCGTGTGGGGCGGGATCGCCGGGTGCTTCCCTGTGCTGATCGGCTGGGCCGCGGTCACCGGCTCGCTCGCCTGGGCGCCCGTCATCCTCTTCTTCGTCGTCTTCCTCTGGACTCCGCCGCACTACTGGCCCCTGTCGATGCGCTATCGCGCCGACTACGCCTCGGTGAACGTGCCGATGCTCGCGGTGGTGCGCGGCCGCACCCTCGTTGGGCTCCAGGTCGTGCTCTACGCCTGGGCCACTGTGGCCTGCTCGCTGCTGCTGATACCGGTCGTGTCGATGGGCATCCTGTACACCGTGGTCGCGGTCGCGGCGGGCGGCTGGTTCATCATCGAGTCCCACCGCCTGTACAGCACGGCGATCCGGCACGACGAGGTGAAGCCGATGCGGGTCTTCCACAGCTCGATCTCGTACTTGACACTGCTGTTCATCGCGGTCGGCGTCGACCCGCTGCTGCCGTTCTAGCCCGCCGTTCGCGCGGTTCAGCCGGGGTGGCGTCCGGCCGGTCGTGCACAACTCCGGCGTTGTCTCTCCGGGCGCTTCGGTAGTCCCGAACTTTCGCGTGGCGGATGGCGCCGCCTCCGCGTTTCTCCTGCGTTGCGCACCCGGAGGGCGCGTGGAGTTAGCGCGAGTGAGCGCCGGGCAGCTCAGACCGCGACCGTGCCGACCGGCTGCTGGGTCGCCGGGAGCGACGCCGGCACGGCACGGCACCTCAGGTTGAGCATCACCGACGTTATCGCCGCCGCGAGCACGCACGCGAGCACCATGTGGATGCCGACGAGCAGCTCCGGCAGGCCCATGCGCGACTGGCTGATACCGACCACAATCTGCGCGAGCTCCACCGCGAGCAGCAGGGCCACCGCCTTCGCGACGGCGGGGAGCCGCAGTCGCACCGCTCCGGCGAGCAGCACAAGGGTGAGGCCGAGCGTGATGTAGGCCGGGTAGCTGTGCAGGTGCTGCAACAACTCCGAATCGAGGTTGTTGCGCGCCGAGCCGCTGTCTCCCGCGTGGGGCCCGGACCCGGTGGTCAGAATGCCGACGAGGATGGTCACACCGACGAATAACGAGGCGAGGTAGCCGGTCGCGATATACCAGCCCGGCGCCACGAGCTCGGCGCCGCGGCGACCGCGGTAGACGCGGTAGACGAGCACCGTCGCGAGCACCACGAGAACGGTCGAGAGCACGAAGTGGAGCCCGACGATGTACGGGTCGAGGTTCGTCAGCACGGTGATGCCGCCGATGATGCCCTGGAACGGGATGCCGAGGCCGATCACGAGCGCGAGCCGGAACAGGTCGGGGCGCTCCTTGCGCATCCGGACGACGAACAGGAACATCGCGATCGCGATGAGGATGAGCACGAAGGTGAGCAGGCGGTTGCCGAACTCGATGATGCCGTGGATGCCCTGCTCCGGGGTGCTCACGAAGGAGTCCGCCGTGCACCGCGGCCAGGTCGGGCACCCCAGCCCCGAGCCGGTGAGCCGCACGGCGCCCCCCGTTCCGACGATCAGGATCTGCGCGATGAGAGAGAGCCACGCCACCACCCGGACGCGTCGGTCGATCGCGGAAGGGAGCCAGGCGGAAACCGGTGCAATGACCGTCCGCAGGTGAGAAGGCGCGCTGTTCACTCGGAGACTCCAAAATCAATGTCAATGTACCCATTCTAGGCAGCGCCGGCTGCGAGGAAACTGGCTGGTTGTGCCAGTGTCTTCACAGACTCAAAGCCCCGCTTTCCCGAGTGTTCCCTGTAGAATGGCCAAGTCCGGAAAGCACGTCTTGGGCCGTGCATGAGATGCATCGGCCGGGCCAGATCTCGCCCGCACACCTCCCTTCGCGCGACATGTACGGGGGAGCGCGTCGGGGCGGTCTCCTCCCGAAGGCAGTTTTCGAAGGCAGTTTTCGCAGCCCGGAATACCACCCCGATCACCTCGGTTGGGGATGGTTGGAAAGAGGTAATCATGTCTGACGTACTCATCGAACGACCAGAACTCGACGGCCTCGGCACGTACGAGTTCGGATGGTCCGACTCCGACGTCGCCGGCGCCTCCGCAAAACGCGGAATCTCGCCCGAAGTCGTCGCCGACATCTCGGCGCTGAAGAGCGAGCCGGAATGGATGCTCAAGAAGCGGCTCAAGGGCCTGGCGCTGTTCGGGAAGAAACCGATGCCGACATGGGGTGCTGACCTTTCGGGCATCGACTTCGACAACATCAAGTACTTCGTGCGCTCCACAGAGAAGCAGGCGCAGACTTGGGAAGACCTCCCCGAGGACATCCGCAACACGTACGAGAAGCTCGGCATCCCCGAGGCGGAGCGCCAGCGCCTCGTCTCCGGTGTGGCCGCGCAGTACGAGTCGGAGGTCGTGTTCCACTCGATCAACGCGGAACTCGAGGCGCAGGGCGTCATCTTCATGGACACCGACACCGCGCTCAAGGAACACCCGGAGCTGTTCCAGGAGTACTTCGGAACCGTCATCCCCGAGGGCGACAACAAGTTCGCCGCGCTCAACACCTCGGTCTGGTCTGGTGGCTCGTTCGTCTACGTGCCGAAGGGCGTGCACGTCGAGATCCCGCTGCAGGCCTACTTCCGGATCAACACCGAGAACATGGGCCAGTTCGAGCGCACGCTGATCATCGCCGACGAGGGCAGCTACGTGCACTACATCGAGGGCTGCACCGCCCCGATCTACAAGTCGGACTCGCTGCACTCCGCCGTGGTCGAGATCATCGTGAAGAAGAACGCCCGCGTTCGCTACACGACGATCCAGAACTGGTCGAACAACGTCTATAACCTCGTCACCAAGCGCGCCATTGCGCACGAGGGAGCGACGATGGAGTGGATCGACGGCAACATCGGCTCCAAGGTGACGATGAAGTACCCGTCCATCTACCTCGTCGGAGAGCGCGCGAAGGGCGAGACCCTGTCTGTCGCGTTCGCCGGTCCCGGCCAGCATCAGGATGCCGGAGCCAAGATGGTCCACATGGCGCCGTACACGCAGTCCTCGATCGTCTCCAAGTCGATCGCGAGGGGCGGTGGACGCACCGGCTACCGCGGCGAAGTCCGCATCGCGGAGGGCGCCCACCACTCGGCGAACACCGTGCGCTGCGACGCGCTGCTCGTCGACACCATCTCGCGCTCCGACACGTACCCCACCACGGACATCCGCGAGGACGACGTGCAGATGGGTCACGAGGCCACCGTCTCACGCGTCAGCGCCGAGCAGCTCTTCTACCTGCAGAGCCGTGGCATGCCGGAAGACGAGGCCATGGCCATGATCGTGCGAGGCTTCATCGAACCGATCTCCCGCGAGCTCCCAATGGAGTACGCGCTCGAACTCAATAAACTCATCGAAATGGGTATGGAAGGATCCGTCGGCTAGATGTCAGCTCCTGCAAGCCCCCTCAAGATCGACGACGGTACGCAACAGCAGGCAGAGCTCGACTCCACGCAGCCCGGCCGTGTGCCGCGCAGCGACGGTGGGTCGAGCTATGTCCCCGTGCAGACCCGCTCGGAACGATTCAAATCCACAATCACCGCTGATTTCCCGGCCGTCACCGGCCGCGAGATCGAGTGGAAGTTCAGCCCCATCGCGAAGCTCCGCCCTCTCATCGAGGGCGAGCTCGATGGCGGGGCGTGGGACTACGCCACGGTGGCGACGCCCGGCGTGAGCATCGCGTGGGTCGACCGCGCCGATGCCTCGGTCGGTTCAGCCGGAGTGCCGGAGGACCGCGCCTCGGCAAACGCCTGGTCGAGCTTCGAGCGCGCCCTCGCGATCACGATCGACGGCGACGAGATTCAGGATCTCGCCCTGGAGCGCGCCACCCTCGACGGCGCACCCCGAGCGGCGCACACGATCATCACCGCGAAAAAGCACAGCCGCGGCCACGTCGTGCTGCACAACTCGGGGGCCGCCCAGCTCGTCGAGAACGTGGAGATCATCGTCGAAGACGGCGCCGACCTCACTGTCGTGAGCGTGCAGCAGTGGAACGACGACGCCATCCACCTCGCGAGCCATTTCGCGCGGATCGGCCGTGACGCGAAGCTCCGTCACGTCGTCGTCTCGCTCGACGGTGACGTCATCCGGATCAACCCCTCGGTGCACCTCGTGAGCGAAGGGGCCGACGTCGAGCTGTACGGTGCGTACTTCGCGACCGCTGGCCAGCACATCGAGCAGCAGGTCTTCGTCGACCACAACGCACCGAAGACCAAGTCGCGCGTCACCTACAAGGGTGCGCTGCAGGGCAGGGGAGCGCACACCGTCTGGATCGGCGACGTGCTCATCCGCCAGTCGGCGGCAGGCACCGACAGCTATGAGCAGAACCGCAACCTGCTGCTTACCGACGGGGCCCGCGCCGATTCGATTCCGAACCTCGAGATCGAGACCGGCGACATCGCCGGCGCCGGTCACGCGAGCGCATCGGGTCGCTTCGACGACGAGCAGTTGTTTTACCTGCAGGCGCGCGGCATCAGCGAGGAGGAGGCGAGGCGGCTCGTCGTCCGCGGGTTCCTCGCCGAGATCGTGCAGCGGATCGGCTCGCCCGAGCTGCAGGCGCGCCTCGAATCCGCAATCGAGTCGGCCCTCGTGCCGGAAGGAGTCCAGAGCTGATGGCCGCAATCAAGGTCTGCGCCGAAACCGACCTCGAGGTCGGGGCGGCGGTTCGCGTCGTGATCGATGGCCTGCCGATCGCCCTCGTACGCGACTCGGCCGGTGACATCCACGCGATCGGCGACACCTGCACGCACGGCGACATCTCGCTGTCCGAGGGGTTCGTCGAGGACGACATGCTCGAGTGCTGGGCGCACGGCTCGAAGTTCTCGCTCAAGTCCGGCAAACCCATCACCCTTCCGGCCTACGAGCCGGTCCCCGTCTACACCGTGACGATCGAGGGCGGCGAGGTCTTCATCGACCCGACCGCCATCGTCACCGTCTAAGAGATCTGAAGGAACCAACCATGTCTGTTCTCGAAATCCACGACCTCCATGTGAGCGTCGAAACCGACCAGGGAAAGATCGACATTCTCAAGGGCGTCGACCTCACCATCAACGAGGGCGAGATCCACGCGATCATGGGCCCCAACGGCTCGGGCAAGTCGACCCTCGCCTACACGATCGCCGGGCACCCGAAGTACCACGTCGAGCGCGGATCGATCAAGCTCGACGGCAACGAGATGACCGACCTCCCCGTTGACGAGCGCGCCCGCGCCGGCCTCTTCCTCGCCATGCAGTATCCGGTCGAGATCCCCGGGGTTGCCGTCACGAACTTTCTCCGCACCGCGAAGACCGCGCTCGACGGCGAAGCGCCGGCACTGCGCGGCTGGACCAAGGACGTGCGGGAGGCGATGAAGAACCTCCGGATGGACCCCTCCTTCGCCCAGCGCAACGTCAACGAGGGATTCTCCGGCGGCGAGAAGAAGCGCCACGAGATCCTCCAGCTTGAGCTGCTCAAGCCCAAGTTCGCGATCCTCGACGAGACCGACTCCGGTCTCGACGTCGACGCACTGAAGATCGTGGCCGAAGGAGTCAACCGCGCGAAGGCTGAGACCGGCCTCGGGCTGCTGCTCATCACCCACTACACCCGCATCCTGCGCTACATCCAACCGGACTTCGTGCACGTGTTCGTCGACGGTCGCGTCGCCGAGGAGGGCGGCCCGGAACTCGCCGACCGCCTCGAGGCCGAAGGCTACGATCGATTTCTCACCGAGACTTCCGTAGGCTGATCGCATGGCTGTCGCACTCGCACCGGCACTCTTCGACCAGGTCGAAGAGGCGCTAAAAAATGTCATGGATCCCGAGCTCGGGATCAACATCGTCGATCTCGGCCTGATCTACGATCTCACCTGGGACGACGAGAACAACGCCCTGATCATCAGCATGACGCTGACGTCTGCCGGATGCCCGCTCACCGACGTGCTCGAGGAGCAGACCGCGGAGTCGCTCGATGGCGTCGTGGAGCAGTTCCGCATCAATTGGGTGTGGATGCCGCCGTGGGGCCCGGAGAAGATCACCGACGACGGTCGCGACATGATGCGCGCCCTCGGCTTCTCGATCTGAGCAGTAGCTATCTGAGCAGTCACAACGAGCCCGTCCGCCACCGTGCGGGCGGGCTCGTTTTGATTCGGGCGGGATGCGACGGCGCGGCGCGTAGACTGGGGGACTTCCCCCCGCAATGCGCTCTAGAAACGCGCCCGAAGAAATGGATTTTACCTGTGCTGAGCGTGCATGACCTCGAGCTCCGAGTCGGAGCGCGCACGCTGATGCAGGGCGTCTCCTTCCGGGTCGACCGCGGCGACAAGATCGGCCTGGTCGGCCGCAACGGCGCCGGCAAGACCACGCTCACGAAGATCCTCGCCGGCGAGGGTCTCCCAACGGACGGCCGCATCGACCGCTCCGGCGAGGTCGGCTACCTCCCGCAGGACCCGCGGTCCGGCAATCCGCAGGACCTCGCGCGCACGCGCGTCCTCGACGCCCGCGGACTGGGCCAGCTTCTGCTCGGAATGGAGTCCGCCGCGATCGACATGGGCGCCGCCGACTCGGCGACTAGCGAGCGCGCGATGAAGAAGTACGGCAACCTTCAGGACAAGTTCCTCGCGCTCGGCGGGTACGCGGCCGAGGCCGAGGCCGCGTCGATCGCGAGCAACCTCTCCCTTCCCGACCGCATCCTCGACCAGCCCCTTTCGACCCTCTCCGGCGGCCAGCGCCGGCGAATCGAGCTCGCGCGCATCCTCTTCTCCGGCGCCGACACGATGCTCCTCGACGAACCGACCAACCACCTCGACGCGGACTCGGTCGTGTGGCTGCGGGACTACCTGAAGTCGTTCCAGGGCGGCCTGATCGTGATCAGCCACGACATCGAACTGGTCGAGGAGACCGTTAACCGGGTCTTCTACCTCGATGCCAACCGCACCGTCATCGACGTGTACAACATGAACTGGAAGAACTACCTCCGCCAGCGCGCCGCCGATGAGGAGCGCCGCAAGAAGGAGCGCGTCAACGTCGAGAAGAAGGCGTCCGTGCTGCAGCTGCAGGCGGCGAAGTTCGGCGCGAAAGCCTCCAAGGCGGCCGCCGCCCACCAGATGGTGCGTCGTGCCGAGAAGATGCTCTCCGGCCTCGACGAGGTCCGCTCGGTCGACCGCGTCGCCAAACTCCGCTTCCCCGAGCCCGCGCCCTGCGGCCGTACCCCGCTGATGGCCTCCAATCTCAGCAAGAGCTACGGCTCGCTCGAAATCTTTGCCGCCGTCGACCTCGCCATCGACCGCGGCTCGAAGGTCGTCGTGCTCGGCTTCAACGGAGCAGGCAAGACCACCCTGCTCCGGATGCTCGCCGGCGTCGACAAGCCGGACACCGGGCAGATCGAGCCGGGCCACGGCCTGCGGATCGGGTATTACGCGCAGGAGCACGAGACAATCGACGTCAAGCGCAGCGTGCTCGAGAACATGGTCTCGTCATCGCCGTCGATCACCGAGATGGAGGCCCGGCGGGTGCTCGGGTCGTTCCTGTTCACCGGCGACGACTCGCACAAGGCAGCCGGGGTGCTCTCCGGCGGCGAAAAGACCAGGCTGGCCCTCGCCATGATCGTCGTGTCCGGCGCGAACGTGCTGCTTCTCGACGAGCCCACCAACAACCTCGACCCGGCCAGCCGCGAAGAGATTCTCGACGCCCTCTCGAACTACTCCGGCGCCGTCGTGCTCGTGAGCCACGACGAAGGCGCCGTCGAAGCCCTCAACCCGGAACGCGTGCTCATCCTGCCCGACGGCACCGAGGACTTCTGGAACAAGGACTACGCGGACCTGATCAGCCTGGCCTGACGCTCAGCGGCGTTCGCTCGCCTCGACCAGCGCGTCCTCCGACTCGTCGTCGGACGGTGCCCTCGCCGCCCGGCGGCGGGCACGCTCGTCGGCACGCTCCCTCTCCTCCGGGTCGTCCGCGTTCACGGTGCGGTACTCCTGGCGCAGGGCCCAGCCGAGCCCGATAAAACCGAGGATCGCGAAGACGAACCACTGTAGCGCGTACGACAGGTGCGGGCCCTCGTCGAGCACCGGCTTCACCGACGGCATCGGCGCGGTCTCGGGCTCCGGGGTCTCGCCGATGACGAGCCCGTACGCCGCCGTGTAGCTGGGGCGGTCGAGCAGCTCGGCGATCTGGGGGAGGTGCACCGTGGGGATCTGTCCGGAACCGGCGATCGTGGACCGGCTGGCGATCAGCGGCTCGCCGGCTTTGAGCCTGGCCGTGACGGTCACCGGTCCGGTCGGAGCGGCGGGGACGTCGTCCGGGGCATCCTGCTCGGATCCCGTCGGCAGCCAGCCTCGGTCGACTATGAACACGGTGCCGTCGGCGAGGAGCAGGGGAGTGAGCACCTCGAACCCTGGGCGGCCCGCGAACGGGCGGTTGCGAACGAGGAGCTGCTCCTCGGCGAGGTAGGTGCCCTCGAGCAGGACGGGCAGCCACTTCTGGCTCTCAGCGTAGGAGTCGAAATCGTCGAGCACCTCGCCGACCGGCACCGCGGGGCGCTCGTAGTTCGATTCGATGCGTTCGATCTCGGCCCGCGCCTCGGCGCGACGCTCGAACTGCCACAGGCCGAGCCCCGAGCAGGCGATCGCGAAAACGACGGTGAGCGCGAGATACCCAGCCCACCGCTTCGAGAGGGCGAATCTCCAGCGGTTCATGACAGTTCAACCCTATCGACGCTCTCGGCGAGCGGCGTTACCCGAACCGGGAAGTCCCTGGCGTGCAGGTAGTCGTGGAGGTAATCGCGGTGCTCATCGCAGGCAAGCCAGACCTTGACCCGTTCCGGTCCGTGGATGCGGGGGTTGCGCCAATTGACGTTGCAGGTCGCGGCGCTCGAGCATCCCGCCCGCGAGCAGTTCGGCGACGATCCGGCGTCGACCGCTGCTCCCGGGAGTGAGATCACGCAGCGTCACTGTCCGTGGGCTGCTCGCGGGGTCGCACCGGAACGATCGACCCCGGTCGCACGACCGTGCCGGCCTCCTGATGGCCCACATTCGCCAGGATGACGGCGAAGTAGGGGAGCACAATCGCGGCGATTGCGAATATCGCGAGCCACCACCCCTGCACGACAAAGCACATCGCGATGCAGACGAGTCGCACGCCCATGGCGATGAGGTATTTCGTCATGCGCGCCCGGCGATCGTCCTGGGGAGACTGGGGGAGCGCGGTGATCGACGAGATGACCTGTTGTTTCGCCATGGAACACTGTTTCTGCAGAGGATGAACCCGCTAAGACTGACTAAGCCTACGTCTAGGCTTGTGGGAGTTTGCCGGGAGCGCCCCGTCTTCACGCTGAATTAGGGGAGTCAACAATGACCGTTGCCAGGACCGTTCTCGTCACCGGTGGAAACCGCGGAATCGGCTACGCCATCGCGAACGAATTCGTCGCCCTCGGGCACCGCGTCGCCGTGACCGCCCGCTCCGGCGACGGCCCGGCCGGCACGATGACCGTGCGCGCGGACGTGACGGACGCCGCGTCGATCGACGCCGCGTTCACGAGCATCGAGGCCGAGCTCGGCCCGGTCGAGGTGGTCGTCGCCAACGCCGGTATCACCCGCGACATGCTCCTCATGCGGATGAGCGACTCCGACTTCACCGACGTCATCGACACGAACCTCTCCGGGGCGTTCCGCGTCGTCAAGCGCGCCTCGAAGGGCATGCTCAAGGCGCGATTCGGCCGCATCGTGCTGGTCTCCAGCGTGGTGGGGCTGCTCGGCTCGGCCGGCCAGGTCAACTACTCCGCCTCGAAGAGCGGGCTCATCGGTCTCGCACGGTCGGTCACCCGCGAGCTCGGCTCGCGCGGCATCACGGCGAACGTCGTCGCGCCGGGCTTCATCGAGACCGACATGACCGCCGAGCTGTCCGAGGCGCAGCAGTCCGTCTACCTGAAGTCGATCCCCGCGGCGCGGTTCGCGACCCCGCAGGAGGTCGCACGCGTGATTACCTGGCTCGCGAGCGACGACGCGGCCTACATCTCCGGCGCGGTCATCCCCGTCGACGGCGGCCTGGGCATGGGCCACTAACCGGCTCAGCTCCGGCGGAGTCCGAGCAGCGGCAGCAGCTGCCCGAGGTCGCGCAGGTCCATGATGATGTCGGCCTCGTCGCGCACGGGCGCCTTCGCGTCGAATCCGACCGACAGGCCGGTGATCGCCATCATCGGCAGGTCGTTGGCTCCATCGCCGACCGCCATGGTCTGGCGCAGCGGCACGCCGAAGTCGTCCGCCCACTCGCGCAGGGTGTTCGCCTTCGCCTGGGCGTCGACGACGGCACCGGACAACCCGCCGGTGAGCAACCCGCCCTCGACCTCGAGCCGGTTGGCCCGCCAGTAGTCCAGGCCGAGGCGCTCGGCGATGGGGTCCACGAGCTCGTGGAATCCGCCCGAGACGACTCCGACGCGCCCGCCGGCCGCGTGCACGCCGCTGATCATCTCGGGGACCCCGTCGGTCACGCGAATGAGCCCGGCGACGTCGTCGAACACCGACACCGGGAGTCCGGCGAGCGTCGCGACCCTAGCCCGGAGGCTCTCCTCGAAGTCGAGCTCCCCGTTCATCGCGCTCGTCGTGATCCGCGCGACCTCGTCGAGCGACCCCGCGGCATCCGCGAGCAACTCGATGACCTCGTTCTCGATGAGCGTCGAGTCGACGTCGAGAACGACAAGAAATCCGGTCATGCGCATCCCTGGTGGCTTTGGCCACGACCGGAGAACGGGTGGCGATTAGGCGGAGACGTGAACGCCCTTGCCCACAACGGTGATCCCGGAATCGGTGACGGTGAATCCGCGAGCCCGGTCGGCATCGGCGTCAACACCAATCGTCGCGCCGGCTTCGACCACGACTTCCTTGTCCAGAATAGCCCGGCGCACCACGGCGTTCGGACCGATCTTCACCCGGTCGAACACGATCGAGTCGGTGACCTTGGCCCCGCCGCCGATCGTCGCCCACGGCCCGAGCACGCTGCGTTCGATGTGCGCGCCGGAAAGTACCGACCCCAGCGAGACGATCGAGTCGATCGTCGTGCCGAGGTTGCCGTTGGAGTCGCGGACGAACTTCGCCGGCGGCGAGTTGAGCTGCTGGCTGAAGATTGGCCACTCCGAGTTGTAGAGGTTGAAGACCGGGAGCGCCGAGATGAGGTCCTGGTGGGCGTCGAAGAAGGACTCGATCGTGCCGACGTCGCGCCAGTAGTACCGGTCGCGGTCGGTCGCGCCGGGAACCTCGTTGCGGTTGAGATCGTACACGGCCGCATCGTTCTGCGACACGAACCACGGAACGATGTCGCCACCCATGTCGTGGTTCGAGTCGGGCAGCTCGCCGTCGCGGATCACCGCGTCCATCAGCACGTCGGCGTCGAAGATGTAGTTGCCCATCGAGGCGAGCACCTCGCCGGGGGAGTCGGACAGACCGATCGGGTTCTTCGGCTTCTCGTGGAACGCCTTGATGCGGGTCGGGTCGTCGGGGCTGACCTCGATGACGCCGAACTGGTCGGCGAGTGCGATCGGCTGTCGGATGGCCGCGACGGTCACGCCGGCGCCGGACTCGATGTGCGCGGCGACCATCTGGCTAAAGTCCATGCGATAGACGTGGTCGGCGCCGACCACGACGACGATGTCGGGCTTCTCATCGCGGAGCAGGTTGAGACTCTGCAGGATCGCGTCGGCGGATCCCGCGAACCAGCGCTTGCCGAGGCGCTGCTGGGCGGGAACGGATGCGACGTAGGAGTTCGTGAGGCCGGATAGGCGCCAGGTCTGCGAGACGTGGCGGTCGAGGCTGTGCGACTTGTACTGGGTCAGCACCACGATCTGGCGCAGGCCCGAGTTGATCAGGTTCGAGAGTGCGAAGTCGATGAGGCGGTAGTTGCCGCCGAACGGCACTCCCGGCTTGGCGCGGTCCGCGGTCAGCGGCATGAGCCGCTTGCCCTCTCCACCGGCGAGGACAATTCCGAAGATCTTCTTTGATGACATTCCTCAACAGTAGATGCTCGAGTTCCCGCTGTACTAGCGTTCACTCCGTGAAGGTGAATCTGATTACGCGGGAGTATCCACCAGAGGTCTACGGCGGCGCTGGCGTGCATGTGGCCGAGCTCGTGAAGGCGCTTCGCCCGACTCTCGACGTGACCGTGCGCTGCTTCGGCGCGCCCCGCGACGAGGCCGGAGTCTTCGCCTACTCGGTGCCGGGCGAGCTGAAGGATGCCAACGCGACCCTCGCCACCCTGGGCGTGGATCTGCAGATCGCCCAGGACGTTGCGGGAGCCGATCTCGTGCACTCCCACACCTGGTACGCGAACGGCGCCGGGCACCTCGCCTCGCTTCTCCACGGCATCCCTCACGTCGTCACGGCGCACAGCCTCGAGCCGTTGCGGCCCTGGAAGGCCGAGCAGCTCGGCGGCGGCTACCGCATTTCAAGCTGGATCGAGAAGAACGCATTCGAGAGCGCGGATGCCGTGATCGCGGTGAGCGACGGAATGCGGCGCGACATCCTGCGTGCGTACCCCTCGCTCGATCCCGACAAGGTTGAGACCGTCTACAACGGCATCGACCTGGTGAAGTGGAAGCCGGTCGACGACCCGGACCTGGTGCGCGGGCTCGGCATTGACCCCGACCGGCCCTCGGTCGTGTTCGTGGGCCGGATCACCCGCCAGAAGGGGCTTCCCTACCTCCTGCGCGCCGCGAAGCAGCTGCCCCCCGAGGTGCAGCTCGTGCTGTGCGCCGGCGCGCCAGACACCAAGGAGATCCTCGCCGAGGTCGAGGCCGGGATGGCCGAACTCGCCCTCGAGCGCTCCGGAGTCGTCTGGATCGACCGCCTGCTGAGCCAGCACGAGCTCTCCGCCGTGCTGAGCGTCGCCACGACATTCGTCTGCCCGTCCGTCTATGAGCCGCTCGGCATCGTCAATCTCGAGGCCATGGCCTGCGGCGCCGCCGTGGTCGGCACCGCCACCGGCGGCATCCCCGAGGTCGTCGATGACGGCGTGACGGGACGCCTCGTCCCGATCGAGCAGATGCAGGACGGCACCGGCACCCCCATCGACCCCGACCGGTTCGTGAACGACCTCGCCGCGACTCTCATCGAGGTGACGGGTGACCCGCAGACCGCGGCGAAGTATGGGGCGGCGGGTCGGATTCGTGCCGAGAAGGAATTCGGCTGGGACAAGATCGCGCTCGAGACGCAGCGCATTTACGACTCGCTGGTCTAGTTCGCGCGGGGCTCACCGCCGGTGCTCCCGCCGTGGCCTAGGGTTGAAGAATGGCACGTGTTCTGCAGCTCACTGACGTCTCCGTTGTCCGGGGCGGCAACACCATTCTCGATTCGGTCTCCTGGACCGTCAACGACGACGAACGCTGGGTGATCCTCGGGCCCAATGGAGCCGGCAAGACGACGCTGCTGCAGATCGCCGCGGCAATGATCCATCCGAGCGGCGGCACCGCGATGGTGCTCGACGACACCCTCGGCAAGTCCGACCTGTTCGAGCTGCGGCCCCGCATCGGCTTCGCGTCCACCGCACTCGCGCGCCGCATCCCCCCGACCGAGACCGTGCTGAACGTCGTGATGACCGCCGCGTACGCGGTCACCGGACGGTGGAACGAGAGCTACGACGACATCGACACGCGCCGCGCCCGCCGCGTTCTCGCCGAGTGGAAGCTCGACACCCTCGCGGACCGCCAATTCGGCGATCTCAGCGATGGCGAGCAGAAGCGCGTGCAGATCGCCCGATCGATCATGACCGACCCCGAGCTGCTGCTTCTCGACGAGCCGGCCGCAAGCCTCGACCTCGGAGCACGCGAGGAGCTGTTGAAGATCCTCGGCGGCTACGCGAGCGCCCCCACCGCCCCCGCGATCATCATGGTCACCCACCACGTCGAGGAGATCCCGCTGGGCTTCAGCCATGCGCTGATCCTCGAGAACGGCGGTGTTCGCTCCGCTGGTCCGATCCACGATGTGCTCACCGCCGAGAACCTCGGCGGGGCATTCGGTCTAGACCTCGTCGTCGAGGAGCGCGACGGACGTTTCGCCGCCCGCGCGGCCTGATGCACGCCGCTCGATCTGATAACATTGATGGTTGGGCCGCGGGCCACTGAACTTTTCGCACCACACTGCAATCCACTTTCGAATCCCAAGGAATCGCCATGAAGTCTGACATCCACCCCACGTACATGCCCGTCGTGTTTCGCGACCTCGCATCCGGCGCCACGTTCCTGACCCGTTCGACGGTCGGCAGCGCGAAGACGATCGAGTGGGAAGACGGCAACACGTACCCCGTCATCGACGTCGAGATCTCCGCCGAGTCGCACCCGTTCTACACGGGCAAGCAGCGCATCATGGACTCCGCCGGCCGCGTCGAGAAGTTCAACACGCGCTACAAGGGCTTCGGCTCCTAACCAGCAGCCTCCGAGAGCGGCCGATCGGACCCCAGGGTCCCGTCGGTCGCTTTCGTCGTTAACGAGTCCGCGGCCGGCCGCCGTGCACAACTCAGGCGATAGTTCGCAAGGTGGTGGAGCGGGCGGAGTTTCCGGGGGGCGGATGCCGCCGCATCCACATTTCACCTGAGTACTGCACACCCGCGGGGCGCACCAGCGGTGCGCACCGGCGGAGCCCACCCGCGGAGCCCACCGGCGGAGCGCACCAGCGAAGCGCACCAGCGAAGCGCACCAGCGAAGCGCACCGGCGGAGGCGACCCGCAAATTCCCCGAGCGCAGGGCCGAGGCAGCCGGATCGAGGCTGTCCCTCAGCGCTGCGGCCAGGCGCCGTCCGCAACGAAGTCGGGCGACGTCCGCCGCTTGAACGACTGGAAGCTCGCGGCCTGGTCGGCGCACCACTGCACCTGGCGCGTGTGCAGCACGGTGATATTGTCGCCGAGCTCATCCGCGAACTTGCGGGCGATCGCCTGGGCCACCCGGCCGGCGGCCACGGCGTCCGCCGTCGCGTCGTGCGCGTCCATGAGTTCGACACCGTAGACGTCTGCCGCGGTCGCGAGCGTGCGCTTGCCCTTGCGGAAGGTGTCCATCGCCTTGTCGAGCACGAGGGGATCGATGATCGGCCCCGGCATGTCGAGGGGCTCGATGCCGTAGCGGATGGCCTCGCGGTTGAGCAGGGTGAGGTCGTACGGGGCGTTGTAGATGGTGATCGGCACGCCCTGAGCGATCAGCACACGGAGCACCGACACGATCTCGGCGATGACCTCCTCCGCCGGCCGGCCCTCCGCCCGCGCCCGCTCGGTGGTGATTCCGTGCACGGCGCTCGCCCCGGCCGGGATCTCGATCCCCGGGTCGGCGAGCCACGCGACGCCCTTGGGAGCGCCGACGGAGTCGATGACTCCGACATAGGCCGAGACGATCCGGCTCGACTCCACGTCGATGCCGGTCGTCTCGAGGTCGAACACGCCGAGTTTGTCGTACCAGGTGTCACTCACACCGTCACTCTAGGGCCGACCGCCGACACCGGTCGGCGTTCCGAGGTGCAGCCAGTAGAAGCTCTGCGTCGCGAGGGTCAGGTTGACCTCGCCGTCGTCGCCGACAGTCGGGAACTCGGCCCCGCCGAACAGGTCAAACGTCGCCGCACCTTCGAAACCGGGAACCTTGACGGTGACGGAGACGGGGTTGTGGGCGAAGCTGAACACGCACAGCACGTCCTCGGCGGAGTCGCCGAACTGGGTGCCGGAGCCCCCGTAGGAGCGCACGAAGGCGAGAACAGACTCGTGGTTGGTCTCGAGCACCGTGAGGGTACCGAGCCCGAACGTCGGATGCGCCTTGCGCACATGGATGACGTTGCGCACCCAGTGCAGCAGCGAGCGCGACTGGGCGAGCTGCGACTCCACGTTCGTGAGGTTGTAGTTGTAGACGAGCGACTGCACGACCGGCAGGAACAGCTTGCCTGGGTCGGCGGTGGAGAAGCCGGCGTTGCGGTCCGGCGTCCACTGCATCGGCGTGCGGGAGCTGTCGCGGTCCGGCAGCCAGATGTTGTCGCCCATGCCGATTTCGTCGCCGTAGTAGAGGAACGGGCTTCCCGGCAGGGAGAAGAGCAGCGCGTGGGCGAGCTCGAGCTCGGCGCGCGAGTTGTCCAGCAGGGGAGCGAGGCGACGGCGGATGCCGATGTTGGAGCGCATCCGGGGGTCGTACGCGTACCAGCCGTACATGGCCTGGCGGTACTCCTCTGACACCATCTCGAGGGTGAGCTCGTCGTGGTTGCGCAGGAACACGCCCCAGCCGGCGCCGTCGGGGATGTCGAGGGTCTCCGACAGCACGCTGATCAGCTCGGCGGCATTCTGCGAACGCAGCGAGTAAAAGATCCGCGGCATGACCGGGAAGTCGAATGCCATGTGGCACTCCGGCTCCTCGTTCGTGCCGAAGAACGCGGCGACCTCGCGCGGCCACTGGTTGGCCTCCGCGATCAGGATGCGGCCCGGGTAGTCACGGTCGACCATCTCGCGCAGCTGCTTGGTGAACTCGTGCGTCGGCGGCTCGCCCTCGCCGTTGCCCTCGTCGGATTCGAACAGGTAGGGGATTGCGTCGAGCCGGATGCCGTCGACCCCGAGGTCCATCCAGAAACGGATGGTGTCGAAGACGGCCTCGCGCACGGCCTCGTTCTCGAAGTTGAGGTCGGGCTGGTGCGAGAAGAAGCGGTGGAAGAAGAACTGGCGCCGAATCGGATCGAAGGTCCAGTTGGACTCCTCGGTGTCGATGAAGATGATCCGGATGTTCTCGTACTTCTTGTCGGTGTCGCTCCACACGTAGTAGTCGCCGTACGGGCCCTCCGGGTCGGAGCGGGACTGCTGGAACCAGTCGTGCTGGTCCGAGGTGTGGTTGAGCGGGTAGTCGATGACGATGCGCATGTTGCGCTCGTGCGACTTCGTGACGAGGTCACGGAACTCGTCGAGGGTGCCGAACTCGGGCAGCACCTCGGTGAAGTCCGACACGTCGTAGCCGCCATCGCGCAACGGCGACTGGTAGAACGGCGGCAACCAGAGAGCGTCGATGCCGAGCCACTGGAGGTAGTCGAGCTTGCCGATGAGCCCGGCGAGGTCTCCGGCGCCGTCGCCGTTGCTGTCCACGAAGGAGCGAACCATCACTTCGTAGAAGACGGCGCGTCGGTACCACTGGGGGTCGAGAGTCAATCCGGGCAGTTGGATGGGTGCAGTAAAGCTCACGTCTTCCTCTCGGCCGCGAGGCCGCTATTAACAAATTCGTTACGAGTCTAGGAGGCCTTTCGCGCTACGCGATGGTTTCTCGTCCCTATGCTGGAGAGCGATGAGCATCGAATCGCCTTTTGCATCACTTCTCGCGGCAATCCCCGTCGAGAAAGACGAGGTGACGGTACTCGGCAGCACGACCCGATACTGGACCTACGGCGCGTCCGATGCGCCCTTTACGATCGTGATCGCCCACGGCTACCGCGGCGAGCATCACGGCATCGAGCCGATCATCGCCCAGCTTCCCGGCATCCGGTTCATCAGCCCCGACCTTCCGGGCTTCGGCGAGTCGACCCCGCTCACCGACGTTCCGCACTCGGTCGCCGGCTACGCGGCCTGGCTCACCGCGTTCGTCGACACGCTCGGTCTCACCGGCCGGGCGATCATCCTCGGGCACTCGTTCGGCACCATCGTCGCCGCGAACGCCCTCGCCGACGGGCTCGCGACGCCCGCCGTGATCATGGTGAACCCGATCGCGACGTCCGGGCTGAGGGGTCCGCGACAGCTCGCGACGAAAGTCACCGTCGCCTACTACGAGCTCGCGTCGAGGCTTCCGGAGAAGGTCGGCCACCGCCTGCTGAACAGCTGGTTCGTGGTGCAGTTCATGAGCTCGAGCATGACGAAGTCCCGGGAGCGCCCGCTGCGCCGCTGGATCCACAACGAACACCACACCTATTTCAGCCGGTACGCGAACCGCGACGTCGTGGTGGAGGGCTTCCGCGCATCCATCAGCACCGACGTGAGCGCGTTCGCCGCACGGATCACGACACCGACCCTGCTCGTCGCCGCGGAACGCGACGACATCACCCCTGTCGCCGCGCAGTTCGAGCTCGAGCGCGTCATACCCAACGCGACCCTGCGGGTTCTCGCCGATGTCGGGCACCTGATCCACTACGAGGTGCCGGCACTCGCGGCCGAGGCCATCACGTCCTTCCTCGACGACCTGCCGCAGCCGTGAAGGTCCTCTTCGACTGCAGGTACATCCGGCTCGTCCGCCACGACGGGATCAGCCGGTACACCGCCGGACTCGTCGGAGCCCTCGCCAAGCTGCACCCGGTGACGATGATGATCCACGACGAGCGCCAGCTCACCATGCTTCCCGACCTGCCCTGGGTGATGATCCCGCGGGCGCAGAGCCCGCTCGAGCCGTGGGTCGCCCTGTGGATCAACCGCTTCAAGCCGGACGTCGTGTTCAGCCCAATGCAGACGGTCGGGTCGGCGCACCGACGGTTCCGGCTCATCCTCACTCTCCACGACATGGTCTTCTACCAGACCCGCACACCGCCGCGGGACCTCAGCCTGCTGGTGCGCACGATCTGGTGGGGCTTCCACTTCACCTACGTGCCCCAGCGGATGGCTCTGAACCGGGGCGAGGCCGTCGTCACAGGCTCAAACACCTGCAAGGGCCTGATGACGGATGCGCGCCTCAGCAAGCGTCCGATCACGTCGATCCGCCCGGGTGTGGACCAGCTCGGCCTCCCGCCGCGGCGCTACGACGACACGAAGACCCTCGTCTACATGGGCACGTTCATGCCGAACAAGAACGTCGACACGCTCGTGCGCGGGATGGAGTTGCTGCCCGGGTACACCCTGCACCTGCTGAGCCGGGTGTCGGACGAGGCGAGGGAACGGCTGAGCGCGCTCGCCTCCGCCGGGTCGGTCGTGTTCGAGAACGGGGTGAGCGACGAGCGCTACCTCGAGTTGCTGCGCTCGTCGACGGCGATGGTGTCGGCGTGTTTCGACGAGGGTTTCGGGATTCCGCTCATCGAGGCGCTCGCGGCGGGAACCCCGCTCGTCGTCAGCGACATCCCGGTGTTCCGCGAGGTGGGTGGGCCCGCCGCGACCTATTTCGATCCGCACAGCGCCGAGGCGTTCGCCGCGGCCGTCAGGGTGGTCGATCAGCCGGACCGCTGGAACGAGCTCACCGAGATCGCCATCGCCCAGTCGGAGGTCTTCTCCTGGGACGAATCGGCGAGGCGCCTGCTGAAGCTCATCCAGACGCTCCCGCCGCGCAACCGCAAGTGGTGGAAGCCATGGGCATGGCGTGAATCGCCGCGGATCAGGCGCCGCACACGCTGACCGGTCCAAGGCGCCTCGCCGTCAGATCGAGCGTCGGTCTTCCCGTGCCGCGATGGCGTTCTGCAGGTCGAAGTCGGCGGTGCCGGGCTCGATCGACTCGATTTCGATCGGGTCGTCGAAGGCTACGAGCTCGAGAGCTCCCTCCGCGTAGAGAAAGCTGTGGATCGACCCGTTCGTGATCGGAACGCCCCTGAACCGCGTTTCCCCCTGGGCGACCGCGTTCAGCACGGTGCGGATGACCCCGCCGTGGGAGACCACCACCAGCCGCTGCCCGAGGTAGCGCTCGGCCAGACCGGCGAGGGCGGGCAGCACCCGCGCGGCGACCTCGTGCCGGCTCTCGCGCCCGGGAACGGGCACGCCAGCGGGGTAGGTCGCGTCGAGCGTCAGGTAGTCCAGGCCCTCCGCGGCTCCGTACCGGCGCTCCACGATCGAGTCGAGAGACTCCGGTTCCGGCAAGCCGATCTCGTCGGCGATGATGCTCGCGGTCTCGAACGCGCGCGACAGCGGACTCGCGACAACGGCGTCCCACTGGCGGGAGGCGAGGAGCCGGCCGGTGCGGCGGGCCTGCGCCCTGCCCGTCTCGTTGAGGGGGATGTCGGTGCTGCCCTGGATGCGCCGTGCGGCGTTCCAGTCGGTCTCGCCGTGCCTGACGAGGTACAGGTGGGTCATGAACTCAGTCGCGCGGCGAGAGCGGCGAGGTGCTCCGACGTTCCGCCGTCGATCTTCACGGTGGCGCGCAGGTCACCGCGAGTGACGCCCCGGTTGATGATGACGATGGGAAGCTTGCGCTTGGCGGCCTGGTCGAGCAGCCGGATGCCGGAGTTCACCACGAGCGAGGAGCCCGCGATGAGCAGCGCGTCGGCTGACTGCATGAGCGCCGTCGCCTCGGCGAATTTCTCGGTGGGGATGAATTCGCCGAAGAACACGATGTCGGGCTTGAGTACGCCTCCGCAGACGGTGCAGTCGGGGGTCACGAAGCCGTCGATGCTGCCGACCTCGACGTCGCCGTCGGGGGCGAGCTCGCGTGCAGCGGGTTCGTCGAGCCACGGGTTCTCCCTGGCCAGGCGAATGGCGATGTCGGAGCGGGCGAAGCCCTGTCCGCAGGTCAGGCACCGCACCCGGTCCATCGTGCCGTGCAGGTCGACGACGCGCTGGGAGCCGGCCCGGAGGTGCAGCCCGTCGACGTTCTGCGACATGACCCCGTTCACGACCCCGGCGAGTTCGAGTTCGGCGAGCGCCCGGTGTCCGTCATTGGGCTGGGCGTCGTCGAATTGGCGCCAGCCGAGATGACTGCCCGCCCAGTACCGCTTGCGGTACTCGGGATCCTTGATGAACTGCTGGAATGTCATCGGGTTGCGGGGGAGTGCGCCGGCGCCGCGGTAGTCGGGGATGCCAGAGTCCGTGCTGACCCCGGCCCCGGTGAGCACCGCCACGGTGCGTCCGGTGAGGACCTCGACGGCAGCCGCGAGGTCGCCAGCACCCACTGTGTCGACGTGAGCCGCATTCGGTGCCACCATCGATACTCCCTTACAGTGCCCGTCCGGGCGGGAGGGCCAACGGGACCCCTTCAGGATAGACAACTGGTGGGTCCGATATGTTTCAGATTGCTGGCAGCGAACCGTTCGGCCACCGCAGGAGAGGAAGCCGAATGCGCGTCATCCAAATATCCACGCTCGACGAGCCGGGGCTCGCAGACTACTCCGGACTCACCGACGTCGCCCTGCGGCGTGTGTCCGAGCCGGCCGGCGGCCTCTACATCGCCGAATCCAGCAAGGTCATGGCCCGCGCGATCGCGGCGGGCCACCAGCCCAGGTCGGTGCTTCTGCAGGAGCAGTGGCTCGAAGCCCTCCTGCCCCTGCTCGACCCGTTCGACATTCCCGTCTTCGTCGGCGACGCCGCGCTCCTCGAGAGCATCACCGGCTACAACCTGCACCGCGGCGCCCTCGCGGCAATGCACCGCCCCGCGTTGCCGCCCGCCGCGCAGCTGCTCGAGAACGCCCGCCGCGTCGTCGTGCTCGAGGACATCGTGGACCACACCAACGTCGGCGCGATCTTCCGCTCCGTCGCGGGCCTCGGTGCCGACGCCGTGCTGGTGACGCCGCGCTGCGCCGACCCGCTCTACCGCCGTAGCGTGCGAGTGAGCATGGGGACCGTGCTGCAGGTGCCGTGGACGCGGCTGCCGGACTGGCCAGAGGGCGCGGAGATCCTCGCGGCCGCCGGGTTTCATGTCGCGGCGCTCGCTCTCGCGCCGGATGCCGTCAGCCTCGACGAGTTCGCGGCGAACGCACCGGAGAAGGTCGCGATCCTGCTCGGCTCCGAGGGCGATGGCCTCAGCCGCACCGCCCTGTCGCACGCCGACTCGATCGTGACGATCCCGATGGGTCACGGAGTCGACTCCCTCAACGTCGCGGCCGCGAGCGCCGTCGCCCTCTGGGCGCTGCGCTGACCCAGCCCGCTCGAGATCGCGGCTATCTGGCTTAGCATTGCCACGTGTCCACTCCCCGCCGTTCGGTTCTGCTCCGACGGCGGGTCGCAGCAGCTCTCGTCGTCGCGGTCGTCGCTGCCGGCGGCGTGTACCTCCCGGTGACGCTGATGGCGCCGATCGGCCCCGCGAACGCGAGCATCGACCCCGTCGAGACGCCGATGCTCGATGCCTCGGAGCTCGCGTTCCCCGGCTTCGGCGCGAGCGGCATTTCGGCGGTCGGATTCGACGGCGTGCTGGCCTCGAGCGGCTCGGAGGAGGCGCTGCCGATCGCGAGCATCAGCAAGGTGATCTCCACACTTGTCGTACTTGACGCGAAACCGCTCGCCGTCGGCGAGGAGGGACCCTTCATCGTGTTCAGCGAGGCCGACGTCGCGCTGTACGGCAAGTACCAGCGTGTCGGCGGCACGGTCGAGCCGGTCGCGGCGGGCCTGGCGATGAGCCAACGCGACCTGCTCGAAGTCGTGCTCGTCTCCTCGGCGAACAACTACACCGAGTCCCTCGTCGGCTGGGCGTTCGGGTCGCAGGCGGGCTTCGCGGACGCCACGGCGGCGTGGCTCACCACCGGCGGCTTCGACTCGACCGTGATCGTCGAACCGACGGGCATGTCGCCGAACAACGTCAGCAGCGTTCCCGACCTCCTGCGGATCGCCAAGCTCGCGCTGGAGAATCCCGTGGTCGCCGACATTGTCGCCTCGACGAGCATCGACGTTCCCTACATCGGCACCCTCAGGAACACGAACAGGCTGCTGGGCGTTGAGAGCATCGACGGAATCAAGACGGGAACGCTCGACGAGGCCGGGTCATGCCTGTTGTTCTCGACCGAGTACACGGTCGGGTCGTCCGTCGTGACGGTCGTGGGCGTCGTCCTCGGCGGCGAGAATCGCGAGTCCTTGGAGGCCGCGATCCGCTCGCTCGTCGACGGCATCGCCGACGGATTTCACGAGGTCCCGCTCGCCGAGAAGGGCGAGGTGTTCGCCTCCTACTCCACCGAGTGGGGCGACAGGGCCAATGCCGTCGCCGCGGAGTCCTTGTCTGTCCTCGTCTGGTCCGACACGCCGGTGAGCGGCACGGTCGACGTGCAGCGGCTCGTGACGGCCGCGCGCGGCGAGGCCATCGGCGAGGTGATTTTCACTGTCGGGGACGCGCAACTGAGCGTGCCGCTCGTGCTCGACGCTGACATCGGCGGCCCCGGCCCGTGGTGGCGCCTGTCGCATCCCCTCGAATTGCTGCCCGGCGGTGAAGGCAACTTCGATGAAACTCTTTCCATGCTTTTCACAGGTCGCCGGATATAATTGCTCCATCCGCGAGAGCATTCGCTCGTACATTTCGACTGGGAAGTCAACAGCCGGAACGGGGCTCCAACTTTATGAGCGGACAATCCATCGCGTCGCCTATCGTCACTTTTACCAAGACGAAGCCGGGCGGAAGCCGGGCCAACCCCACGACCGAGTATTCCTCGCTGCTGCGCACTGTGCGTGAAGCCGGACTGCTCAAGCGTCGCACGGGCTTCTACGTGATGATGTTCAGCATCGTCACCGCGGCCTTGGGTGGCGTCATCACGGGATTCATTCTGCTTGGCGACTCGTGGTTCCAGCTGCTCATGGCCGCGGCGCTCGGCATCATCCTCACCCAGTACGCCTTCCTCGCCCACGAGACCGCGCACCGCCAGGTGTTCGAATCCGGCAAGACCAACGACCTCGCCGGGCGCATCCTCGCGAACCTGTTCGTCGGCATCAGCTACTCGTGGTGGATGACCAAGCACAGCCGTCACCACGCGAATCCCAACATCATCGGCAAGGACCCGGACATCGAGCGTGACTTCGTCTCGTTCATTCCGGAGGATGCCGCCAAGGCGAAGGGCTTCTACGCCTGGGCCACCAAACGCCAGGGCTACCTCTTCTTCCCCGCGCTCCTGCTCGAGGGTCTCAACCTGCACATCCTCGGCCTGAAGACCGTGTTCGGGCGCGGCAAGGTCGACAAGCGCTCGGTCGAGATCTCGATGATCACGACTCGCCTCGTCGCCTACGTCGCCGTCATCTTCCTCACCCTCCCCGTCGGGCTCGGCTTCGCGTTCATCGGAGTTCAGCTCGCGGTATTCGGTCTCTACATGGGCGCGTCGTTCGCGCCGAACCACAAGGGCATGCCGATCCTCCCGCATGACGCCAAGGTCGACTTCCTGCGCCGCCAGGTGCTCACCTCGCGCAACATCAAGGGCAACTGGGCGATGGACACCTTCATGGGTGGCCTCAACTACCAGATCGAGCACCACCTCTTCCCGAACATGCCCCGGCCGCACCTCGCCCGGGCGCAGGAGATCGCGAAGGAGTACTGCGCGACGCACAAGATCCCGTACACCGAGACGTCGCTCATGCAGTCCTACGGCATCGTCATCCAGTATCTGAACCGTGTCGGCCTCGCCGCCGGTGGCGACCCGTTCGACTGCCCCGCGGCATCCGCCTACGGACGCTGACCCGTTGCGGGGCCGACCGCTCGACGGTTCGGTCCCGCCATGCCGTCGGCCGTCGGCCGCTTGGCACTGATGCCGTCGCCAGATGACTGGTGACGGATCCGTCGGACGACCCACGGCACGAGGTACTCGCGGGCCCAGCCCATGTCCTCGACGCGGGCCTGACGCCACGGGCGGTGCGAAAGAGGCTCCGGGTTGTACGGCTCGAGGTCGTTGGCGACTCCGAGCGAGTCGAGCACCATTCGCGCGACCGTGGTGTGGCCGATCGGCGAGAAGTGCAGCCGGTCCGGCGCCCACATGCGCGGGTCCTTCAGCTCGCGCAGGGCCCACATGTCGGCGATGATCGCGTCGTGGCGGGCGGCGACCGCGCGCAGGTTCTCGTTGTAGATCGCGACCTTCCCGCGGGAGCGGTTCAGCACAGGAGTCATCCCGATGTCCGGCCCGTTGAACAACACGACGGTCGCGCCGTTCGACCGAAGCCGTTCCAGCGCGCCCTCAAGCCGGTCGGCAATCACGTCAGGGTCGGTGTTGGGCCGGATGATGTCGTTACCGCCGGCGGACAGGGTGATGAGGTCGGGGCGCAGCTCCAAGGCGGCGTCGACCTGCTCGTCGATAATCTGCTGCAGGAGGCGCCCGCGGATTGCGAGGTTCGCGTAGGCGAAGCCGTCGGTGCGAATCGCGAGGACTTCGGCGACGCGATCCGCCCAGCCCCGGTTGCCGCCCGGCGATCGCGGCTCCGGATCACCGATTCCCTCGGTGAAGGAGTCGCCGAGGGCGACGTAGCGCGACCACGGGTGATGCTGAGTCATATTCCCCAGAGTGCCTCATGGACTGCGGCAACACCACCCGCCATCCTTCGCTACCTGAATTTTCCCGATGAGTCTATCCCTCGCGAAAAACGCTGAGGTGAATTTGTGCCCCACACAGGGGGCATGGCAAGCTAAATTCTCGCATCAGATGCACTCGGGGTTGTGCCCAAATCGGGTTCCACCCCAGCTGTAGCTGGACATACTGCAGCACCACGATCGACTGGGAGGTCGTTATGGGAATCATTGGTTGGATCATTCTTGGATTGCTTGCTGGCGCGATCGCGAAGGCAATCCTTCCAGGCAACCAGGGCGGTGGATGGCTTGTTACTCTGGTGCTCGGCGTCGTCGGCGCTCTGCTTGGCGGTTTCATCGGAAGCGCGCTGTTCAACGCGCCGCTCGAGGACTTCTTCTCGATCCAGACCTGGCTTCTCGCGATCGGCGGCTCGATCGTCGTGCTGTTGATCTTCGGCCTCGTCACCCGCGGACGCAAGGCATAGCCTCTCCGCACACTTTGTGACGTCGAACTCCTCGCCCATCGGGCGGGGAGTTCGTTCGTTAACGACCGTCCCCTCCGGTAAAGTTTCATCGAGTGAGCATCCCCTCGACGTTCGGCACCTTCGCCGCCGAACACCTCTCCCCGGCATTCCCGGAGCGGGCGGCGAGGGGCACCGCGCAGCGGTTGCGGGCCTGGCAGGCCGAAGCCCTCGACCTGTACTTCGAGACCGAACCGCGTGATTTCCTCGCCGCGGCGACACCGGGAGCCGGCAAGACCTCGTTCGCGCTCCGTCTCGCGGCAGAGCTGCTCGCGCGACGCGCGATCGACAGGATCACCGTGGTCGCACCCACCGAGCACCTCAAACGCCAATGGGCCGAAGCAGCCCACCGGGCCAGCATCCGGCTCAACCCGGGCTTCCGCAACAACCACGGCTCCGGCGGGCGGCAGTTCCACGGCGTCGTCGTCACATACGCCCAGGTCGCCATGGCCCCGGCGCTGCACCGCTCGCTGACCGAGGACCGCCGCACCCTCGTCATCCTCGACGAGGTCCACCATGGCGGCGACGCCCTGAGTTGGGGTGACGCCATCCGGGAGGCGTTCGAGCCGGCCACGCGGCGACTGTCGCTGACCGGTACTCCGTTCCGCTCCGACACGGCACCGATCCCGTTCGTCAGCTACCTGCGCGACGAGCACAACATCCGGCTCTCCCAGACCGACTACAACTACGGCTACGGCCGCGCCCTCGCCGACGGTGTCGTGCGCCCCGTCATCTTCATGGCCTATGCCGGCAAGATGCGCTGGCGCACAAAGATGGGCGACGAGATGGAGGCGCGGCTCGGCGAGGGCGACACGAAAGACGTCACCGCGCAGGCCTGGCGCACGGCATTGAACCCGGAGGGCGAGTGGATTCCCGCCGTGCTCCGCGCCGCCAACCTGCGCCTGTCCGAGGTGCGGCATTCGATCCCGGATGCCGGCGGGCTGGTGATCGCGACCGACCACTTCACGGCCAAGGCGTACGCCAGCATCCTTAGGGAGATCACCGGCGAGGCGCCGACGATCGTGCTCTCGGACGAGAAGGAGGCGAGCGACCGGATCGACGCCTTCTCGCACGGGACGAGCCGCTGGATGGTCGCGGTGCGCATGGTCTCGGAGGGCGTCGACGTGCCGCGGCTCGCGGTCGGGG